>UMAG01008899.1_pt1 | contig 252319 bp, 200 predicted proteins | sample 1963651 | NCBI WGS metagenome assembly UMAG01 (sample SAMEA4835910, study PRJEB28245) | human gut metagenome | biome: gut microbiome; material: fecal sample | place: Denmark | collected 2008 | reverse complement strand
AACAGGAGTAGGATAGTAAAAAATATAATGCGTCTGCCCTGTCTGACAGCTGTATCTTTTTCGTCTGACAGTTGTCAGACGGAAAGATAACAGTTGTCAGACGAAAGTTCAACAGCTGTCAGACGATTAATCTATCGCATGCAAAGGTATAACTTTATGCGATACGACCTTTAAATCTTAGGAAGAAAAAGACAATTCCTCCCAAGAATTTAATCACCTAACAGTAATTTAGTCACAGCGGCAGTATTCAATGCCCATTCACGAGTATATATCTCGTCCGCTTCCGGAATATCAACTAACTTCAATCCCTGCGCCTGCGCTTTGACAGCCAACAGTTCACCGACAGTTGTTTTCGCTTCCAGTTTATCCAGATACTTTTCGATGGTCTGTGTATCCAAAGAAAGAATCGTCTGTCCACCAAAAGGTATTTCCAGCCAAACGATTTCCCGTTCTTTCACTTTCAGAACTCCGAAAACAAGTCCTTTCTGCAAACTTTGGGAAATACGTACCTGATGTTGCACGCAAGAAGGATCGTAAGCTACTCCTGTTCTTTCCGATATCTTCATTGGATAGGCAGAGTTCATCCAACCTACCACCAGATTAGGAGAGATAGTCCCGTTGCTATATGCATTGCAAGTGAAAGCGACATATTCTGCACCTACACGGTTCAGTTCATTCAAATCCAGCTCGATATATTCGGCAGTACCTTTCTTATTAGGAATACTTCGGATATCCCCGCTATGTTTAGCACCAATAGCCTGCAAGTTGAAGTAAGAACAAACTTCTGTTGTGGAAGGCAAAGCAATATGGCAACTCAAGTCCATATCAAGATGCTGTGCCGGAAGCCCTTTTCCCCACTGCATAAACAACCGCACTTTATCCCCCTCTACCGGAAAACGTGTTCCCTGCAAAGCACAGGAAGTATCCTGAATTGTTTCGCTACGATCGCCGATAGACAACGGGATATGGAACAACATAGGGTCAATATACATACTTTTGTTTTCACTTCCGGCAGCTACACCGGCGAAACGGGCAGCTACGACTTCCTTACACAAATCCTGTACATCCTTCACCATCGCTTTTAGCTGATCCTCCATATACAGACCCACCAAATAGTGTGGTTCTATCAAAAGAGCATTCCCCCCTAAAGGTTTCACCATTCTCTTACGTCCCGGTTCAAAGTAGCTCTCCGCATACATACCCAAAGTAACGACCAAACGTGCCGGCAACAAATGAACCACTTCTTTAAATGCAGCCAACGTCTCTTCCGCTCCGAACCAAAGCATATTCGCAAATAAAGAACGTGCAAACATACCCGGTCGCTGCTTTAACAAAGCAAATGTCTGTTCCGCATCCGCCTTCAAACGGTTGCGCTCCACTTCTCCCTGCCAAACGGTATATGCCTCGCGGTAGAATATATCCATCAATTCCTTCAAATTTCCGAATTCCGGCTTACGGGCATATTCCGCCAGACGCAACGCACGTATCATACGTACCCACATCTCTCTTTTCGGATGCATGATTTCGCAAGCCTTCTCCGGAGCCATTGTCAGGTTGTTCAACCAAAGAGCTACCATTTTACATTCACGACGCGTATATTTCAACTTCAACTCCTCACGCTTCGCTTGGGCTGCCGAACGACTTTTATCCAAAACTCCACATATATGTGTGTTGTTTCTACCTGTTTTACGGATAATAGTCTTAGGCTCTATGATTTGCAGGAATCCGGTTTTCTTATACCACAGATAACGCAATATATCATTCGGAGTAGAGAAATAGATTTGCGCTTCCTGCGCTCTATCCTGTTCCACCAATGTATCTATCACCAACATCAATGTCTCCTTCATTTTGATTCCGACTGCCGGTAACGGAAGTTCGCCAAGCATTATTTTCAAGCTATCCGCTTGTGTGGCATCAAGAGCTGTACGCGATTCAAGCAAGTCACAGAAAAAAGCATTCAGCTCCTTGTCCTGCCAAAGTTCCAGCACTTTCAGTTTACTTCCCTGTCCGAAGTATTCCGTAGTAGCCGTTTGGAACGGAGTTCCGCAGAACGGACAACCATTGTATCGTTCCATAGGGAATGTATTATCAGGGATCACGTGTCCGCAAGGTAGTTTAACGCCTTTGGGGGTATTAAACAGGTTAGCGATCCATGTAACCAGATGATCCAAACGCGTTTCTCCGGTAGGTACATCCCACCCTTTCACCAATGGAGCCCAGTTTAGCGTCACACCCAATGCTTCTTTCATCACCTGAAGAATCATCATCTGTTGAGCCGGATATAACTGATTAACGGCATGCAGCAGTTCTTCGGACAAGCTATATCCTACTTTACGGAGTTGGGCTACCAATGCAATGGTAGTCGAAGTCAACTCTTCCTGCTTTTTCTCTTCTTCTATCAAAGGCAAATAGATTGCATTCTGCCTGATAGACACTTTCAACAAATCTTTATTCATAACTTTGTTTTTTTAAGTAAGGTAATCGGAAGACTGTGAATCAATGGAGCATTCCTGCGGTTTTGAAGTAAGTCTTCCTTGACCTTAGTTGATAAAAAGAGGTAGAACAGGCCGGATTCGAACCAGCGTTATCCACCGTTAAGAAGTAAGCCCCGGTTGACCTCATTTCAGATAATCCCGAAGCTGCTGTCCTACCTCTATATATTTTTTTGTGGAGCAGGTCGGAGTCGAACCGACGACGGTCACGGGATAGGAGTAAATCTTAATTGACCTTTTTCATCAGGATAATCTCAAGATTAAAGATGATGCTCTACCCACTGAGCTACTGCCCCTTTGCGAAACAGGAAAACGGATAATCGTATGAGTGATTTCCATACCTTAAATGAGTTGTTGAAGTAACCCGTACTTGACCTGTTTTCTTGTTTCTTCGACAAAGATAGATGCAGTGGTGCGCAGCCTTTTTGCGCAGCTAAAACTTTTTTGCTCTTTTGAAGAAAAAAATAAATTCCAATACCTGCATCGTTTAAATAGAAATCAGCGATTTGCCTTACGATTCTTTACTTCTTCTACAAGTTTTGTAAAAGACTTCTCCTTTTTACGTTTCTCATGTTCGGAAGCAGAAAAGTGCCACGCTTCCCGGCGAAGTTTCAGATAGCTTGCATAAACTTTATAGTCTAACACACCGCTATTGACTGCTTCTAAAACAGCACAACCCGGTTCGTTGATATGCTTGCAATCTTTGAAACGGCACGATTCTGCATAGTCAGAGATTTCAAGTACTTCGGCCAGTGAATCCGGATTGTCGATAACCAAGCCAAATTCACGCACACCCGGAGTATCGATTAAAACACCCGAATCATTCATCAATACCATTTCCCGACGGGTTGATGTATGCCGGCCTTTTCCTGTGGACAGGCTTATATCGGAGGTAAGCAACACAGATTTTTCACAGAGTGCATTTACCAGAGAACTTTTCCCGACACCCGAAGAACCGACAAATACAACAGTTTCTCCTTCTGATATGGATTCCCGCAGCCGGAGAATCGTTTGGGGTTGATGAATACTCGTAAAAAATACGGGTATCTGATTGGAGATATGCTTTATTTGTTCTTCAACACTCTGCCTGTCAAAATCTAAATCGGATTTATTAAGTACCAATACAGGCTTGATATTTTCTTCCAATACCTGAACCATAATACGTTCTACTCTGCGGACATTGAAATTATCGTCAAGGCTCTGCACAATAAATGCTTTATCGACGTAAGAAGCAATGGCCTGCTTATCGGCAACTGTACCGCTTTTCTTGCGATACAATGTCCGCTCACGAGGCAGCATATCGACAATAATCCCTTTATTCTCATCAAATGGTTGAAAAAGCACCCAATCACCCGTACAGGGTAATTCAGCATCAGATTTCCCATACATCATGTTTCCCGTGAGTTCACACTGAAACAATCCGTTTTCGGAAACGACCTCGTAGCAGGTACGGTGTACTATGGATATACGTCCATGAGGAAGAGTGCTGTAGAGTGATTCTTGTTTTAGTCGGCTTAGTTTATCATTCCAGCCATACCAGTTTAAATTAACGTCGAATTTGTGAATTGTTTGATTTTCGTTATTCATGATCTTAATGTATACAGCGCACACGTTACAAAGCACCACGATGCTTTTAGCACCCTTGTACGCAAGTTAAAAATTGAATTTATAAAGACATAAAGAGTACTCCCGAAAGGAATCATCCGAGAGCAAACGAAAGGACAATCTGTATCAGCAACACAGATTGTTTATTAAACCAAATCCGATTTATTATTTCTTGTCATGCGACAAAGATAGACTATTTTTATTGAATGGCAAAACGAGCCGTCATTTCATACTGTAGCTTGATAACCCGGTACTTCTCGGTAGCTGCCGCCCCCATGCTTACATTGCTCTGCGCCTCGAAAGGAAGATAACGGCTTATGTTATTATCGGCAGGTTCGATGATACGAATCACTTCACCCAACTGTTGCCCCATCGCTTCCACCAGATAAGATGCTTTCTCACGGGCAGCCTTCAGTGCTTCAATCTTACCCTGTTTCCGATACATTGGCAAATCCTTATGTTTGAGTTCTCCGATGCGCATGGACTCAATTCCCCACGTATTGACCGAACGAATAATAGAGTTAATCTGCTCAAAATCCGTAAGCCGGATATCCAATTGCTTACCTATCAGAAATTCCTTTCCTCTCTGGCGCCAATAATCTCCTATTTCCTGTGTGCGGATAGCATCATCCGTTATTCCTATTTTGCGCAAACTTTTACGCAAATCTTTCTCTATCATTGCCAATGGCACTTTCGTCCGGAAATCTTCTTCTTTTTTTGATTTACCGGTGTATTCTTCTTGCCAATACTCCTTAATCTGAATCAGAAAATGAATCTCATCCGGAACGACTTCTATTTCAGAAGAACCGGTCACTTCAACGTATCGTCCATCACTTTCCTGTGCATTCACAACGATACTCCAAGCAAACAAAATAAAAGCGAATAAACATACCTTTTTCATATCTTCAATCTTAATAGTACAACCTCTTTTACAGAATGCGAATGATCATTTCACAAAGCTATTAAAAAAAACTGTAAAACCGATTTTATCCCAAGAAATCAATCAGGCTTTTTCGATCTATCAAAATAGTATCGCCATTCTTTACCTTACACTTGGAAGATGTTTTGCCGGAAAGTAAAGAAATATACCCTTTTTCAAACAGCAGCTTCAAGCGGGTACTGGAAAGAGGAAGACATCTTTTTATCAACGAAGATAATTTAAGGTTCAAGTCGAAATCACATTTGACTCGGATACTTATGATCTCACTACTCATATTCAGGATATCTTCTAAAGAGACGGTATTTATCACTTCATATTCAACACTGTCATAATCTAATTGAAGATTATTCCTGCTTGCCACTCCGGCAGAAAAAGCATATTGCCAGGCAACTTCCCTGTCATTCATAGAAAAGCTGTGAAAGAGCTTCTTATCAATCAAGTCGGTTTTTGTTCGTGATAACAGAGTCATATTACAAGTGTTATCACATTTCACACATCTATAAATCAGCCAGACATCAATGTTTTTCTTCTGTGCATTCATCCTGAACTTATCACTGCAATAAAAGCGGTCACTATCACAGTGACTGCATTTCTTAATTAATAAGGGGCAATTCTTCACCCTTATTTCCCATGTAAATGTTGTTTCCATAACTATACAAAAGCGATTATCTTTCTTTGTGAATCAATTATATTTCTCCGCAAAGTTGGAGATTAGCCATTTGTATAATTCACAAGATGTCACAAGACGCCCTGAAATTTATCTGTCAAGCTCATCCATCATCTTTATAATCTGTTCTTTCAACTTATCCAGAAATTGAGTCCTGCTTTTCTTTCTATTCCTGATTTCCAAGAATATACGATAAAAGTCACCTATCTCGATATTAAACAGTGTTTCGCAACAAAAAGCAATGTCTTTCAAACTCGTATTTCCATTATTAAAGCATTTACCTGCATACAAAGCGTAGATAAACTCAACCAAAGCCACTTTACTGTCCGTCCATTGCAACAGCTTACTGTCTACAATGAAAGTAAATTTAAGATGAAGTTTCTCTGTCAGTTGCTCTATTTCCTCCGATACATATTCTATCAAACGATTATTCGCCAGAATTTCTGCAACACTCGAATCATGCAAGGTGGTAAAAGAAATATCTCTATCCAGTAGATGGCAATGTATATCAGAAAGAATATCATAATTCTCCCGAATAAAATAGTGGTTATCAAACTCTGTCCGACCGGCACGATAATATTCATAAAAGCTATTATTCGAAAATGTTTTTTGCAGGTTCTCCAATTCAATCTTCAGATATCTGCATTGGGAGGACAGAGATTTGCCGATACGATTCTTTTCAATCTGATACAAACGGACATAAAACATCAACAGACCGGAAATCTGCGGTTTCGATACTTTAAAGAAAAGAATCTCTTCTTCAGCATTTCGAAACTGATATCCGGCAACTGCTGTTTTCAGCGAAGTCAGTGAAACCTGTAGGACACCAATGATCTGCCTGATTCTATCCAAAGGATCAACCGACTGTAGCTCGATCCTTTTTATTTCTTCTTCTATGTTCAGCTTACTATTTCTTACGAAATTTTCCATTCATTCTCAACGCATCCACCACTCCCATCTGATTACTATGAACCGGACTGAAAGCTTGAATAGCTAAATTGCATCAGTCTTGAAAAACGATGCAGTGAATAATAAAAATGATAAAATGAAAAACCTGTTCAAGTATAGAACTACTCAAACGAAAGAAATTAGCCTGTGGTTTATGAGGCTAATAGTAAGCTATAACAAATTTTAGAATTGTGCCCAAAATCATTGCTTTTAGAATTCAGATGCAAATATAATAGTTTTTTCAGGATGGCATGAAGTTTATATGAAATTTTGAAATAAGCTCACCAGAAGTATAGAAAAATAGTATCTTTGCCTTCGGCTTTTCACAGATACTGTGAGAAAGTGATTCTTTTAATCATATAAATAAAAAAGACTATGATCAGATTAAATGTTTTTGTTCGTGTAAACGAATCCAACCGCGAAGAAGCGATAAAAGCGGCAAAAGAACTGACTGCCTGTTCTTTAAAAGAAGAAGGATGCATTGCTTATGATACTTTCGAAAGCAGCACGCGTCCTGACGTTTTCATGATTTGCGAAACTTGGCAGAATGCCGAAGTATTGGCAGCACACGAAAAATCTCCTCATTTCGCTCAATATGTAGGTATCATTCAGAAATTGGCTGAAATGAAATTAGAGAGATTCGAATTCTAAATGAATTACGAAGGTGTGTCATAATGAATAATAAAACGCAGATTAACGCAAATTATCGCAGAAATAATTTTATAAGTCGTCGATTAATACATCAATACAATTGAAATAATCTGCGATAATCTGCGTTTTGACACACTCTCATTAAATCAATCCGGTATTCCTTATCTTTCCGAGTAAAATTAGTCGAGTTTCTTATGGATAAATGTTCCTTCAATCCAATAAGTTGCGTGATTCGATTCAAATTTCAACAAGACATAGCTGGGATCAGCGGGGCCACCGGGAAAATGATCGATAAACCAGTCCTGCCAAAGTTCCTGCTTCATCTTTTCGTCGGTTACAACTTCCACTTTCCCCGTTAACGCCACGCTGTCTCCTTTATCCTGAAAGCATAATCCTGCTTTCGGATTCGATAAGAAGTCTATTGTTTTTAGTGAATCTGCCCCGGTAGACATCCAGATAGTGGCAATTCCTTCTGCCAGGATTTTACTCATCGGTACAGGACGGGGATAACCTTCTTTATTCACAGAAGCAAGGGTAACTACTTCACATCTTTGCAACAATTCTGCTGCTTTCTCTTTCATTGTTTTTGTGGTCATAAACTGATTGGTTTTTATTAACCTTGCAAAGGTAACGGCATATCTTCACATTCTATTGTAAAAAAGCGACTTTTACCAATCTATCTCTGTGGCTCGATATAAGTAAGTGTGGTTTCTTGCGGAACTGTAAGGGAAAGAAAAGACGCAGGAGTATTGCCGGACATCGACCTAATCTCTTTTGAAAAATGCGCTAAATCATAATATCCTGCATCAACCGCCGTAGTCAACAGGTTGGCTGATGTCGTGGTTCTCAATAATTCCACAGCATTCTTAAATTTGACAATACGGCTGTATTCTTTAGGAGTAAATCCGGTATAATGCTTGAACTTCCTCTCAAAATGACGCTGACACAAACAGACGTCATCCATCAAGCTGCGAACTGAACGTTTTCCTCCGGAATGATTAATCATGTTCACTGCCATAGCGACGTGCGAATCAGCAGGCTGATAATGGCGCGCCAAATATGCCAGCAAATATTCCTCCACTACTCGTATTCGATCTGCCACATGCTTCTGCTCACCTAATTTTTCAATAAAAGTGTCATCAAAAACAGCCTTCATCTCATTAACACTGATTCTGCTATTCACAAACTCGTGCAAAGGCAGGTTTGTAAAGCAAGACAGACCACAAGGTAAAAAACGAACGCCAAACATATGAACGGATTCAGCATAAGTGACAAGTTCGGAGTACTTCGTCATGGGTCCTACGAAATAGGAACGATAAGGTTGCATAATCAGACTTCCTTCTTCAACAGCATTAGCCACCTCTCCCAGCGTAAATATAAAATCGGTACAACCATCCGGCAGAATATGGATGCGCATACCATATTCCGGATTGCCCTTAAATTCCCAATAGTTATCAATGTAGGGAACAAGTAAATGAGAAGGCTGATATTCTGTATACATGGATATATTTTACAGACAAATATAAAGAGAATAAATTCTAATTCATACATTTGTATTCCAAAACAATAAAATAAAATGAGGAATTTTGCAGCTATAGACTTTGAAACAGCCAACGGCAAACGTACCAGTGTATGCAGTGTGGGAGTTGTCATTGTAAGGGAAGGGAAAATAACGAATAAAATCTATCGCCTGATCCGTCCCCGCCCTAATTATTATACTCAATGGACAACAGCTGTCCATGGCTTAACTTACGACGACACGATGGAAGCTGATGAATTTCCGGAAGTATGGGCGGAAATCAAACCGTTGATAGACGGTCTGCCACTTGTAGCGCACAACAGTCCTTTTGACGAAGGTTGCCTTCGGGCAGTTCACGAACTGTGGGAGATGACTTACCCTAATTACAAGTTTCACTGCACATGCCGCGCTTCGAGAAAGGTATTCGGAAAAGAATTACCCAATCATCAATTACATACGGTAGCTGCCCGGTGCGGATATGACTTAACGAACCATCATCACGCATTAGCAGACGCCGAAGCTTGTGCACAAATAGCTTTACTTATTATTCCCGAACCCCAAAAAGCAAAAAAAGCGAAGAAAACCGACAAAGATACACATGTGAGAGATTTATTTGCTTCACTCATTCCTCAACCGATGAAAAAAAACAAATAAAAAACACTACAACTACTATTTCAATCAATAATAGCCGTAGTGTTTTATGATAAAATACTAATTATATATTTCTACTTATAGAATAGATTTTGCAATACCCATTTCCAATCCACGAAGTTCTGCCAATCCGCGAAGACGGCCCAGACAAGAATATCCCGGATTGGTTTTCTTCTTCAAGTCATCAATCATCTGATGACCGTGGTCAGGACGCATAGCGATAGAGCATTTGCGACGTTGTTGCAAAAGAATAAGAGCTTTCATTACACTGTACATATCTACATTCCCTTCCAGATGATTGGCTTCGTAGAAGTTTCCTTCTTCGTCACGCTGCGTACTACGCAAATGTACGAAGTTGACACGGTCGCCGAAACGTTCCATCATACCGGCAAGGTCATTGTCAGCACGTACACCGAAAGAGCCTGTACACAAGCAAAGGCCGTTAGATTCATTAGGTACGGCTTCAATCAATTTTCTGAAATCTTCTTCCGTACTCAAAATGCGTGGCAAGCCCAAGATAGTATAAGGAGGATCGTCCGGATGAATCACTAGTTTTACTCCTACTTCATCGGCAACAGGAGCTATTTCTTTCAAGAAGAAAATCAAGTTGGAACGAAGCTTCTCGGCATCGATATCATTATAACGGTCCAATGCCTCCTGGAATTGTTCTACAGTAAAGCTTTCTTCCGATCCCGGAAGTCCGGCAATCATGTTACGAACCAACAATTTCTTGTCGTCTTCGCTCATTTGCTCGAAACGGGCTTTCGCTTTGGCAATTTCTTCCGGAGTGTAATCTTTTTCAGCATTCGGACGTTTCAAGATGAAAAGGTCGAAAGCTACAAAAGCTGCCTTTTCAAAACGGAGTGCTTTAGAGCCATCCGGCATTGTATAGGCAAGGTCTGTACGGGTCCAGTCCAATACAGGCATGAAGTTATAAGTAACTACCATTACGCCACACTTCGCCAGATTACGGATGCTTTCCTTATAGTTTTCAATATATTTCATGAAGTCACCCGTCTGCGTCTTGATATGTTCGTGTACAGGTACACTTTCTACCACAGACCATGTCAGACCCACTTCCTCAATCATTTGCTTACGCTTCATGATCTCTTCTACTGTCCACACTTCACCATTTGGAATGTGATGAAGAGCATTTACTATACCTGTAGCGCCTGCCTGCTTAATATCCCACAAGCTAACCGGGTCGTTAGGACCATACCAGCGCCAAGTTTGTTCACATAAATACATATTATTAAATTAAAAATTAAAAGTTAAAAATTAAAAGCTGAAAGCCAAGAGTTGATAGCCAGTATGCAGACACTGCACAGCTAATTTTCAATTTATTAAATTGAGAATGCATCAAATCCACCGTCGATAACAGCTACTGTACCTGTTACGAAGTTAGAAGCATCGCTAATCAAATAATGGATTGTTCCATAAAGGTCTTCCGGTTCACCGAAACGGTTGAATGGAGTATGAGCGAGAATGGTCTTTGAACGGTCAGTCAGAGAACCATCCGGATTAGTCAATAGCGTACGGTTCTGATCGGTCAGGAAGAATCCCGGAGCGATGGCATTTACACGCAGACCGTTACCGAATTTCAAAGCCAGTTCACCGGCCATATATTTAGTAAAGTTGGCAATGGCTGCTTTTGCCGCACCATAACCTACCACACGGGTCAATGGACGAAGAGCCGATTCTGAACAGAAGTTTACAATAGAACCTTTCTTCTGTTCCACCATAATTTCTGCAAATACCATTGTAGGCAATACTGTACCGAAAAGGTTCAGATCCACCACTTTCTTGAATGCATCAATCTGCAAATCGAAGAAAGTCTTATCCGGAGCGATAGTTGCACCTGCCATGTTACCTCCGGCAGCGTTCAATAATACATCAATACGGCCATAAGCCTTCATGATTTCTATCTTGTTACCTTCCAGCACTTCCTTATCCATCACATCCGTGTAAAGGAACATGGCTTCATTTCCTTCGGCTTTGATACTGTCTACCAATGCTTTTCCTGCCTCTTCACTCCTGTCGAGCACAACCACTTTTGCACCTTCCTTTGCGAGATACGCAGCAATACCCTTACCTAAAATACCAGCTCCACCGGTGATAACAACTACTTTGCCTTTTACGTTAAATAATTCATTCATGGTTCTTACAAATTTATATGTTTATAATTTATTGTTCAGATAATATTTCAGATTCTCTTTAAGGAGAATATCGATAGGCATCAAATTCACCTTTTCACTGTTCTGTTTGAATAACAGATGATTGCACAATGATTTAACACCCTCATATCCCTGACGCTCCGGACGCTGTGCAATCAATGCGGTTATCACACCTTCGGAAAGTAACTGTGTATTTCTCCCGATAAGGTCATAACCAACCAGTTTGACAGACTGCATTCCTCTCGCTTTCAGATAATTCCCTAAGATATAGCAAGTTGAATTAAAAATAACAGCCCCATTTATGTTTGGATTAGCTTCAAAGATTTCATCCAGCTTCATGAAGTTATACACTGAATCATTTATTTTCAGTTCCACTTCGTGCAGATTTCCATTGAATCCTGTTTGCGTGAGATAATGGCAAAAACCTTCCCGCCTGTTCTTTCCCTGATTAGAGTCATTCTTCCCACTATGAATAATTCGCGCCATCAATATATCGGAAGACGAAGAAAGCCGGTCCATCAATAATCTGGCAGCAATCACTCCGGCATCATAAGACTCCGTTCCGAAATAAGCCAGTTGATGTTGCCCTCCAATGTTGGAGTCAACATATACATAAGGTATTTCATTCCTGTCAAGTTCCTGCGAAAGCCGGATAACAGAATCCGTAAACAGAGTCGCAATCAGTACCCCATCCACTTTCTCATGCAGCAGATTGCGGATGATATCATCAAAAGTCTTGTTATTATATTGATCGAAAAAGAGTTTGGTAATGGTGATGTTATACGATTCCATTTCCGACGCCGCTTTATCTATACCTTCGGAAATAGCTTCCCAATACTCTCCCTGAACAAAAGAAGGAGTAATTGCAAGGAGATGATATTGCTTTTTGGAGGCTGCCAATGAACGTGCCATTAGATTGGGCTGGTAATGTACCATTTCCAGAATCGCCTGTACCTTTTTCCTATTTTCTTCAGATACCCTTCCACGATTATGGATGACACGATCTACCGTGCCAACAGAGACACCTGCCATCTTGGCAATGTCTACAATCCGAATATTTGAAAACTCTTTATCCATCTATTGATAAGTATCTTGTTTTTCATCGGCAAAAGTAAAATGAATTATTGAATTAAGCAACAGTGTGTGCGCACACACATAATACACAATAAAGAATATATTATTAATAATCAACAATTTAACTACAACATTCAGGAAGTATACATGTTGTTAAACATAAGAAAAAGTAAAGATAGTATAGAGAAAAAAGCACTTATCAGATGAGAAATCAGAAAAAAAGTAGCTTTTTATTCTTGAAGGAAGTGAAAATAATGGGGAATATACACCAATATGTGTTCGAGCACACATTATTCAGATAATGACTGATGAGGCTAGAAATAAAAGATTATACATATATAAAACAAAACAGGTAACCGATTCTATTTAAAACGATTACCCGTTTTGGAGGGCTTATTTCCCCCACTTATCTTTTGCTTTTCCGGCCACTTTATCGGCTTCTTCCGCTACTTTATCAGCAATTTCCGCACCGGTTTCTACTGCTTTAAGTCCAAGATCCACTGCTTTTCTTTCAGCATGAGCAGCAGCTATTTCAGCATCACGACCTATGCGATGGATAGCATTATAAATTTCACTTTCTAATTGTTTTGCTTTTGCTGTACGTGAAAGACGATAAGCTACTGCGCCGAGGATTGACCCAATTCCAAGTCCAATCCAGAAATTCCCATGTCTACATTCCATAATTAAGTTCTGTTTTTAGGATTAAAAATAAATTATATATCTATTTAGATTTCGAGAATAAGGAAGCAATCCACAATACAAGGATAGCTCCTACGGTGGAAGTTATCAAACTTCCGATCAGCCCTGAAGCTGCCAGTCCGAAAAGGACAAATACCCAACCGCCCAGTACACCTCCAAGAATACCAAGTAATAAGTTTATAACAAGACCAAAACCTCCGCCGCGCATTATTTTACCTGCGAGGAATCCAGCCACAATACCAATAATGATATACCAAATAAAGCTCATATAATCCTCCTTTTTTATTTAACAACAGTGGGTATGAAGAATAGTTCAATAACACAAAACCGAATTAACGACTATTTACAATCCTTAGTCTTAGAGAAACGGGAAGTTTACGTACCTTTGCAGCCAATTTTTCAGGAACACTTCAAAAGTAAATAGGTATTATGGTACAGAATCAGGAACAACCCGTAGGAAAAATTACATTTTCCATTTTAATCGCATTGAGTCTTTCGCATTGCCTCAACGATCTCTTACAGTCGGTGCTATCAGCATCTTATCCTTTATTCAAAGATGATTTAGGACTTAGTTTCGCGCAAATCGGACTTATCACACTAGTTTATCAACTTTCCGCTTCAGTTTTTCAACCGATTACCGGAATTTTCTTTGATAAGCATCCCGTCGCATGGTCATTGCCTATCGGAATGAGCTTTACACTGATTGGTTTGATAAACTTAGCATTCTCTGATAATCTATACTGGATATTAGCCTCCGTATTCTTAATCGGAATTGGCTCTTCCGTACTGCATCCGGAAGCCTCCCGTATCACGTTCCTTGCTTCCGGCGGAAAACGTGGACTGGCACAATCACTCTTTCAGGTAGGTGGTAACTTCGGAGGTTCATTAGGTCCTTTGTTGGTTGCCCTGTTGGTGGCTCCTTATGGCAGGCAACATCTCATCGTTTTTGCATTTGTGGCTTTAGCTGCTATCGGAGTGATGTACCCCATTTGCAAATGGTATAAATCATATCTAAACCGGATGAAAGCACAGACTGTCAGTATCAGAAAACCTGTTCATCTTCCTTTGCCTATGGATAAAACGGCCCTTTCAATCGCGATATTGCTGATCCTGATTTTCTCCAAATATATCTATATGGCGAGTCTCACCAGCTATTATACTTTCTACTTGATTCATAAATTCAATGTAAGCGTACAAGATTCGCAGCTATATTTATTTATCTTCCTGGTAGCTACTGCTATCGGAACATTAATCGGCGGACCGGTAGGTGACCGAATTGGACGTAAATACGTGATTTGGGCTTCTATTTTAGGAGCTGCCCCATTCAGTTTACTAATGCCACATGCCAATCTGCTGTGGACTATTATCCTTAGCTTCTGTGTGGGATTGATGCTTTCTTCCGCTTTTCCTGCCATATTGCTTTATGCACAGGAGTTGCTTCCTACCAAACTTGGATTGATATCCGGTTTGTTCTTTGGATTTGCTTTCGGAGTGGCCGGTGTAGCATCTGCCGTACTTGGCAATTTAGCGGATAAAACGAGCATTGAATATGTATATAACATCTGTGCTTATATGCCGCTACTGGGATTAGTCACGTTCTTTTTGCCTAATTTGAAGAAGAAAAAGATTGGATAGAAATCTATATAAATAAAATCGCCCTGCTATAATGATTATAGTGGGGCGATTTATATTATTTATAATCTGAACTCGTCTTCACATTTTTAGCTTCAATATCTACTTGATTGCCCTTCATAGATACGTTTCACAGAAGTGACATTGGGATATGTTTTATTATATATTTTCGTTACATCTTCTACTAACCAACAATACAGTGGGCCAAGAGCGCGAGTAGCATCATCTTCTGATGGAGTTTTTTCCGGAGAGGTGAAATAAAGCACATGGTCTATATCATTATAATTCACATAAATAAAAGAAGTAAATGTCTTTTCATCCGTTTGCCTTATCTCTCTGGTAAAAGAAGCAGTAATAATGTTAGATATATCATCCTTTGAAGGAATTACAGTAAGCGTACCACTATCTTTTGTATCATAAATAAATTTAATTCCGCCAGTTACATGCATATCCGAGCTTGCAATAACTTGATTTTCTAAATCTACTTTCTCATCACCCTCAAGTCCTTCGACTTTTACACTTACTTTCTTTGTAGTAAACGATTTCGTACCTTTGATTATCTTTACATCAATTTTAGCAGTCAGTCCATTCGCATCTTTCACTACAAGAAATGTTGTTCCCAATTGAACGGGAGCTATCATCACATAACCATATTCTTCCTGAATCTTAGCTTTTGCTATCTCTTCATCACCAGTTTCTACAGTATAAGGAGCTACCCCACCTGTCATTCCTACAGCAGCACCATCAGTTATCTCCATTACTATATCACTAATAGGTTGATCTGGGAAATAAATATCATCTATTTCATAAAGAAAGAAACGTTCATCATCGTTATCACAGGATACTAATCCTAAGCCAATGAACAACAATAAAAATAAAAGTCTAGTTTTCATACTTTAATTTGTTAATTTGTGAGTGTGAGTAATAATTATCCTACAAAAATACTAATATTCACCATACGGCATTCCAATAAGTCACTATATTATTTATTCTAATTATTAACGAAGTCTTCCTTTAGCCTCATGTTCTAAAGTTTTGGGATTACGACGAGTATCCCAAAGGGCGATAATAAAAACACGATCACTCATAACTGCATACACAAATTTGCATAGTCTATCAACAGGAATAGAGCGTAATTCCATCTCTTCAAAATCCTCCAGCAAAGGCTCTACTTTTCCAAGAAATAGAAACTCACATAAATTCCGAATAACATGTACAACTTGTTGTCTGAAAAGGCGAGCCTCTTTCATCGAAAACTGGGTTTCAATATAACAAAGGATGACCTCTAAGTCATCCAATGCCTCGTAATCCCATACTATTTCCATCGTTCCGTACGCTTCAACATCTCATCCTGCGAAGCATATTCTCCTTGTTTATAGCGTACTAAAGCACTTTCTGCACGTTTCTTTATACATTCTATTTCATCTTTGCAGGGAGATTCCGCTTCCTGCTCTTTACGCGCAACACGCGATTTGCGACGCAAAGCTTTTAAGGCTTTTAAAGCTTCAGCCGTCAGATCGTCATCAGCAATAATAGCAGCCACCTCTTTAAGAAGTGAAGCCCTAAGTTCCATTGTAGACATATTAATTATCTCCTTTCTTTATTATACAAAGTTACAATAAAACAGTTACATAACCTACGAAACTCTATTCTATTAACATACTTAACAGAAGAAAGAAAACGACCGGTATGCATCGTCACGACGTATACCGGTCTACAAGTTAAGGTCAAAGTCAAAAAATTAAGAGAGCTATTTATATGTTAGGGTTAGCGTTTATTTCTTTCTGGGGGATAGCATATAAATAATAGGTGCTATTTACTGTAAACGGTTTACCGTTCGGGAAGTTAAGGAACCAATGTCCCAAAGGATTTCGTTTTTCAAAGCTACCCCCCTCCTGCCAGCAGTCGACTTCCGTCTTCTGCATTTCATCAGATAAAGCAGTACGTACTACAGAACCCTGTGTACGAAGTATATCTGTAATGCCGAATCCCTCTCCCCAAAGTTCGCGGCGACGTTCCATCAGAATCTCATCAAGAACTTCTTCCTGTGATTTCCCTGTCACATCATAATCTCCCACTCCACGGGCATTACGCAACGTATTCAATGGAATGACAGCCTGACTCAAAGCTACTCCATCACGAACTTTCGCTTCTGCTTCTATCAGGTACATTTCAGCAGCACGCATCAAGACCAAATCAGCCGTATCGTCTGCACGCATGTGGAATTTCTTATATCCCAGATACCCTTCACGCATCCACTGAAACAAGGGCAGACGAATGTCACCCTCGATAAAGGTATCTTTTAGATGAGGATCGGCCATAAAGCTACTATAAGCTCCGACGTATGTTGCATCCAGATAATAGAAGTTGTAGCTGGCATCCGATTGGGAAGGTATTTGGGGAAATCCCCATATCCATTCTTTATTGGAAATATTATTAAAGCCTTCGTATTCGGCTGTAGTTGTCATCAACGCATATCCTGCACGTGCGGCTTCAGCTGCTTCCGCCGCTGCTTCCCATTGTCCTGTCAACAGATAAGCGCGGGCCAAAAGACCATCCACTACCGCCATATTCGGTTTGAATTTCTGATTGTCCCCACTCCGAACATAGTTTTTCAAATAATCCTGTGCCAGGTTCAGATCATCAAAAATACGCTGATAAACCTGTGCCACTGTTGATTTCCCTTTCGGAACTGTCAACCTATTACTAGGTTCGGTATATATAGGCACGCACGGAGCATCTTTATCTTTCAAGTAAGTGAATTGATAATGCTGTACCAAGTGTAAATAACAGAAAGCACGGAGTGCCAACGCCTGTCCCTGCGCTTGCCGGAGTTCTTCCGAATCCCCCTGAATGGAAATGGCAGTATTACAGTTATCTATCGTCTTATATATCAGATACCAGGCAAACGCTGTTCTATTGTCCGAAGACAATGCTATATCTTTAAACTGATACGAAGAGTTGAAACCGTATTTCGGACGGGAAACAACATCACTTGCCATCATGTCATCCAAACACTGAAGTGCCCGATAACCGATATTGGCATAGGTACTTGAATAATCAAACAGATTATACCAGGCACCATTCACAAGTGCCTCTGCATTTTCGGGCACAGGTACTTTTTCTGAACTTACCGCATCCGTAGGATCCGTATCCAGAAAACTGCTGCTACAACTCGTTGCCAGGAAAAGTCCGGCAACTGCGGCAAGAATGGATTTAATTTTTATTTGTCTCATAATTTAGTCTGAATTTAGAAAGAAACGTTGATACCTCCGGAGATCGTTCGCATAGCCGGATAACGGTAATAAGTGATACCGGTAATTCCCTGTTCAGGGTCCAGGCCCTGATTCCGGTGAATGGTAAACAGATTATCCCCCTGTACATATACTTGCACACTGCTCAATGATAACTTACTAATCCATTGTTTGGGTAAGTTATAGGAAAGAGTCAGGTTTTTCAATCGCATATACGAATTATTCTGCAAGAAACGGGTAGAAGCCGAATTCCAGTTATTAGAGGTAGTACTCAAAGCCGGGACATCTGTATAACGATTGTCGGGAGTCCATCTTTTTAGAATCTCCGTCGACCAGTCGCGTCCTTCCAGACTTCCATTGTGCAAAATCATGGTTATATCACGATTGTAGATATATCCACCGATACTATAAGCAAAGATGGCAGAAAGGTCGAATCCTTTCCAGGAAAGAGAGGTATTGAATCCACCATACACCTTCGGGAGAGACGATTTATTGACGTAATAATAGTCAGCCGAATCGTAATCGTTTGTTGTGACACGCTTTCCGGTCAGATTGTGATTCGCATCTTCTTCATCCATATACCAAAGCGGGTCTCCATTTTCCGGATCTACTCCCGCCCACTCTTTCATATAGAAATCGTAGACCGAACGACCGACTTGCAGTTTGTTCACACCACTCGGCGGCATATCTTTCAATGGAAGGTCTGTCACCTTATTCTTATAATGGGTGAGGTTCATTCCCAGTTTCCATACCCAACCGTTCTGATTGATAATTGTTCCGTTCAGTACCATTTCTATACCTGTATTCTTCAAAGCTCCTACATTCTCGTCGATAAAACCATATCCCAGGGAAGGAGCTATCGGACGTGAATAAAGCAAGTCTTTCGAACGACGTGTAAAGAAGTCGAATGAACCGGAGAAGCGGTTGTTGAACAAGGAGAAGTCGATGCCCACGTTAAAGTTGAGGTTCGTTTCCCATTTCAGGTTCGGGGTCGCCATACGGTCGGACACTAACGCATTTTCTCCTAAATTGGAAACAATGGTATAAAGTCCTTTACTCGCATAATAAGTTCCCAGGTTGTCGTTTCCCTGTGCACCATAGCTCATTTTCAGAGTCAAGGCAGACAACCAGTCGGAAGTGCTTGCCATAAACTCTTCCCGGTCGATACGCCAGGAAGTACCCAGCGACCAGAAATTTCCCCAGCGGGTTTCAGGCGCAAAACGTGAAGAACCGTCGCGACGATAAGATGCCGAGAAGAAATATTTATTCTGATAATCATATAACGCTTGAGTCAGATAACCCACCAATGCATAGTCGATACGATATCCCGAACCTCCGGTCAGCTGTGAGCCGACTACCAATTCCGGCATATCAGGTTGCGCCATCTTAGAACGCGATGCTGTCAGTTCATCGTAACGGTAAGAATAGGCTTCCACACCGGCAAGGACATTAAAATGATGTTCACCGATTGTCTTGTCATACGTAGCGATATTATTCCACGTCCAGGAGAAAGTACGGGTATTCATCCGGCTGACGCCGCCTCCGTTCTCTTTAGCCGGACCTAACTTCGGGTTCGTATAATCCAACGTATTATAATTGATCAAGTCGAAGTTGAAACTTGTCTTGAATTTCAGTCCTTCAATAATCGTAGCTTCCAGAAAAGTACGGCCGGAGACTTCATCTTTCATTCGTTCCGATTTATCCAAAGGCAAAGTAGCCGGAAGGTTCCAGTTTGCCATCGAACCGGAAGGACGATAGGAACCGAAGTCATAAATACGGTCTCCACTCTCATCCAATTTGTAGCTACCATCCGTATTCATTTCATAAATGGGATAAAATCCCGGCATGGTACGTCCTGCGGTAATCACATTACTGGTTTTGGAGTCGGAAGAAACCGGATAATTCTGCATGGAATGTGCGAAACTCAAGTTGACGCCTCCCTTCAACCAGGAAGTCATCTCGCTGGTGATATTGGAACGAAGATTAAAACGCTGGTAACCGGATTCGAGTGCAATACCTTTATCATTCAGGTATCCGGCAGAAAAGAAATACTGATTCGCTTTTCCACCTCCGGAAACACTTAGATTTAACTCTGTGCGAAGCGCCTGTTGCTCCATGGCGTCACTCCAGTCAGAATTCCATAACGGACGGGCGCCTGCCACCAGCTTTCCATCTGTACCGACCGGTTGCGCATATTGAGGGCCATAGGGGTTCGGACCACCTCCCATCAATTTCGTTACCAAATCTTTGGATGCTTGTGTCGCGGCAGTTGCCGGAGTATAATCCGCACTCTTGGCGTACTGATTGCGAAGTGCTTCCCAATATAATTCGAAGTATTGGTCGGTACTGACACGATCATAATCGCGTACGGCACGGTTGGAACCTCCTAACGAAGCTTTTACCTTTACTGTTGCTTTGGTATTCTGATCTCCCTGTTTGGTGGTGATAATAATCACACCGTTTGCACCACGGGAACCATACAAAGCAGCAGAGGCCGCATCTTTCAATACTGTCATCGAAGATATGTCATCCGGATTGATAGAGTTCACACTACCATCGAACGGGACACCGTCCACTACATAAAGCGGAGCGCTGGAAGCGTTGATAGATCCGATACCACGAATACGGATTTCCGCATCCGTACCCGGCTGGCCGCTTGCCGCACTCGCCTGTACTCCGGATACCGTACCCTCCAATACACGTGATATGCTGGAAGTCTGTAACTTTTCAATCTCACCTGCTTTCATCGTCGAAGCTGCTCCGGTAAAACTATACTTTTTAGCGGTAGCATAAGCTACTACCATTACTTCTTCCAGTTCCTTACTTTCCGATTCCAACGTAACATTAATCACACTCCGGTTATTCACCGGTTGTTCCACCGTTCTCATTCCTACAAAACGGAACACTAAAGTGCCGGTAGCAGGAGCTTCAATCGAATACTTTCCATCCATATCGGTAATGGTGCCGGAAGAGGCTCCTTTCAATTGCACGGAAACACCAGGCAAAGGTTCTCCTTCAGAAGTCACCGTACCCGTCACACGTTTCTCCTGCTGTGCTTCCGCATATACTATATTTCCTGCAAAAAGCAGAAGAGACACGACTAATAAACGTAAATAGATTCTCATAATTTTGTGGCTTAAGATTTATTTGCTTGTTGTAACTAACAGTACATTGAACTTTTTTGTTTAGGAAACGAAACATTTTTTAGAGGATTGCTAGTATAAATCAACGAAAGGTAGTACATTCGTGAAACAAAAAATATCTATACCAACAAAGAACCACATGGGGAAACGGGTTATTCTATATCTTTTTCTGTTATTTTCACTGTCCTTACAGGCACAGACTGAAGAGAAAGTCTCTTTGGGCAACGATAGTACAGAAGTAGATTCCACAGCAACCGCCAAGCCAAGTGCTTTTAAAAGAGCGATCAAGAAGTTTATGAACTTCAGTGATTTCGATACGCTCTATATCAGTCCTAACCGTTATAACTATGCGCTGATGGTTACTCATTTCAGTAACTTTGAGTATTATTCTATCACCAGTGAATTGCCGCAGCCACAGAAACTTAGTTTTTCTCCCAACCCGCACAACAAGATAGGATTGTATTTCGGCTGGCGATGGATTTTCCTGGGATGGTCTGTAGATGTGAACGATATTTTCAAAAAAGGCACCCGAAAGAACAGGGGAACAGAGTTCGATCTTAGCTTATACAGTTCCAAATTAGGCGTGGACATCTTCTATCGCCGCACCGGTAATAATTACAAGATACACAAAATCAGAGGATTTTCAGACGATATACCCTCCAACTATTCCGAAGATTTCAGCGGAATAAAGGTAGATATCAAAGGACTGAATCTATATTATATCTTCAATAACCGTAAATTCTCCTACCCTGCCGCATTCAGTCAGTCCACCAATCAACGACGCAATGCAGGTACATTTATTGCAGGTTTTTCCATTTCAAAGCATCATCTCGACTTCGATTATACAGCACTTCCGGGATTTATCCAGGAGGCGATGAATCCTGCCATGAAAGTCAAAGATATTAAATACACCAATGCCAACATCAGTTTCGGCTATGCCTACAATTGGGTCTTTGCCCGCAACTGCCTGGCGTGTCTGTCTCTCACTCCTGCCATTGCCTACAAAGCTTCCGATGTGGACGCAGAAACGAATGAGGCAAAAGCGTGGTACGGTAAATTCAATCTGGATTTTCTGCTTCGCGCAGGGATTGTCTACAACACCGGGAAATATTACATAGGTACTTCCTTTGTTGGAAAAAACTACAATTATCATCGTAACAATTTCTCTGTAGACAATGGATTCGGTACTCTCCAAATATATGCCGGATTCAACTTCAACACCCGCAAAGAATACAGGAAAAAGAAATAATACCACAGAAACTAGAAATCATCAACTTGTTTGCTAATCCAAAGAATCTTTGTACATTTGCCACGTTCTAACGAGCAAAAGTAAAAAATCAATGAAGCAACAACGCCACATACAGACCACACGCACTCTTCTTTCCCGCTTTCGCTACTGGGGAAGAAAGAACTATGCTGCCTTTGCAAGTATGGGACGCGAATTCCAGATCGGTCATCTGCATACCAATGTAGTGGACGTTGCTCTTCGTAAGCAGAATGCTGCACAAACTATCCCTTATCATACATTTATGACACTTCAAGAAATCAAAGACCAAGTGTTGGCGGGTATCGACATATCACCCGACCAAGCTGCTTGGCTAGCCAATATGGCTAACAGCGAGGCGCTTTATGCCGCCGCACATGAGATTACCGTCGCACGTGCTTCGCACGAGTTCGACATGTGTTCCATCATCAACGCCAAGTCCGGCCGATGTCCGGAAAACTGTAAATGGTGTGCACAATCCTCCCACTACCAAACCAAAGCCGAGATTTACGATCTCCTTCCCGCTGAAGAATGTCTTCGACAGGCCCAATACAATGAAGCCCAGGACGTCAACCGATTTTCCCTCGTTACCAGCGGACGAAAACCATCTCCCAAACAGATTACCCAACTTTGCGATACAGTCCACTATATGCGTCGACATTCGTCGATTCAACTTTGTGCTTCTCTAGGACTGCTCAATGAAGAGGAATTGCGCTCCCTGCATGAAGCCGGGATCACCCGTTATCACTGTAATCTGGAAACTGCCCCGTCTCATTTTTCCAAACTCTGCTCTACGCATACGCAAGAACAGAAACTGGCTACCCTCGATGCAGCCCGTCGTGTAGGTATGGATATTTGTTGCGGAGGTATCATCGGCATGGGAGAAACAATGGAACAACGGATTGAATTTGCTTTCACACTGGCAGAACTGAATGTTCAATCCATACCTATCAACCTGCTTAGCCCGATTCCGGGCACTCCACTGGAAAACGAGCAACCTTTAAGCGAAGAAGAAATACTTAAAACCATCGCACTCTTTCGTTTCATCAATCCGACCGCTTTTCTGCGTTTTGCCGGAGGACGTTCACAACTTTCTTCCGAAGCGATGCACAAGGCATTATATATCGGAATTAACTCGGCTATTGTAGGCGACCTATTGACAACACTCGGCTCCAAAGTATCGGAAGATAAAAAGATGATTCAGGAAGAAGGCTATCATTTCGCCGGTTCCCAATTTGATCGCGAACATATCTGGCATCCGTACACATCGACTACCGATCCGCTCCCTGTCTACAAAGTGAAACGGGCAGACGGTGTTACCATTACCCTCGAAGACGGACGAACGCTCATTGACGGAATGTCTTCCTGGTGGTGTGCAGTGCATGGATATAATCATCCGGTATTGAATCAGGCGGCAAAAGAACAATTAGATCAAATGTCCCATGTCATGTTCGGGGGATTGACGCACGATCCGGCTATTGAACTAGGGAAACTGTTATTGCCTTTGGTTCCTTCCTCCATGCAGAAAATATTCTATGCAGACTCCGGTTCAGTAGCCGTAGAAGTGGCACTGAAAATGGCTGTACAATATTGGTATGCAGCAGGAAAACCGGAAAAGAACAATTTCGTGACCATCCGTTCCGGCTATCACGGTGATACGTGGAATGCCATGTCTGTATGTGATCCGGTGACGGGTATGCACAGTCTTTTCGGTTCAGCATTGCCTGTACGTTATTTTGTTCCGTCCCCCACTTCCCGGTTTGACGGAGAATGGAATCCGGAAGATATACTACCTCTACAAGAGATGATTGAAAAACATTCAAAAGAGTTGGCGGCACTTATCCTGGAACCCGTGGTACAGGGAGCAGGCGGGATGTGGTTTTATCATCCGCAGTACCTGCGTGAAGCTGAAAAGCTTTGCCGGAAACACGATATTCTTCTTATCTTCGATGAAATAGCAACGGGATTCGGACGTACCGGCAAACTTTTTGCGTGGGAACACGCCGGAGTAGAACCGGATATCATGTGCATCGGCAAAGCACTGACCGGAGGATATATGACACTTTCTGCTGTATTGACCAGTAACCGGATAGCAGATACCATCTCCAACCACGCGCCGGGAGCTTTTATGCACGGACCTACATTTATGGGGAATCCACTCGCGTGTGCAGTGGCTTGCGCCTCCGTCCGCCTATTACTCGAATCCGGTTGGCAAGAGAATGTGAAGCGAATCGAAACCCAACTGAAAGAAGAACTGGCACCTGCACGGGGATTTCCGGAAGTGGCTGATGTACGAATACTCGGAGCTATCGGAGTCATTGAGATGAAGCGTCCGGTAAATATGGGCTATATGCAACGACGATTTGTGGAAGAAAAAATCTGGGTACGTCCCTTTGGCAAACTGGTATATCTGATGCCACCTTTCATCATCACTTCGGAACAATTAAGTAAACTGACTTCCGGGTTACTTAAAGTTATCCAAAAAAGATGACAGACAAGAAGAATATTACCGGATTTTCACCCAAGAATCTGTTCCTCGGTGAGCAAAAGAGTGTTCCTCGGTGAGGAACGGGCCTTTCCTCACCGAGGAAGGATGCCTTGGTCGGTGAGAAACTTTCAGAATAGTTCTTCTGATGATAAACATCTTATAGGCAACTAATTACACTTTCAATCATTCATATATCGAATACTGATTACTTAAAATAACAATTCATGACATTAGAGTATATAAACCAGGAACTACAGACCTTGAAAGAGAAAAAGAACTACCGTTCTCTCCCACCGCTAATCCACGAGGGTCGAGATGTTCTGTTGAACGGACAACGAATGTTGAACCTATCTTCTAATGATTATCTCGGACTGGCCAATGACATCTCATTGAGGGAGGAATTCTTAAAGACACTCACTCCCGAAACATTCCTGCCTACCTCCTCTTCTTCCCGGTTATTGACCGGTAATTTTAGTGACTATCAGAAGCTGGAACAACAGCTAGCCACCATGTTCGGAACGGAAAGTGCACTCATATTCAACAGTGGTTATCATGCCAATACAGGAATACTTCCTGCCATTTGCAATACTCATACACTGATTCTTGCTGACAAGCTAGTACATGCAAGCCTGATAGACGGAATTAAATTATCATCAGCTAAATGTATCCGGTATCGTCACAATGATATTTCCCAGTTGCAACGACTGATTGCTGAAAATCATAACGCTTATGAGCAGATTATCATTGTTACCGAAAGTATCTTCAGCATGGATGGCGATGAAGCTGATCTTCGCGCTCTCATTCTGCTCAAAAAGAGTTATTCCAATGTTCTTCTTTATGTAGATGAGGCTCATGCTTTTGGTGTACGAGGGGAAAAGGGATTAGGATGTGCTGAAGAACAGGACTGTATCAACGATATAGACTTTCTGGTAGGAACATTTGGAAAAGCCATTGCTTCGGCAGGAGCTTATATCGTCTGCCGACAACTCATTCGGGAATATCTTATCAATAAAATGCGTACGTTTATATTCACCACTGCACTTCCTCCTATTAATATTCAATGGACTTCATGGGTGTTAGAACACCTTTCAGCTTTACAACATAAGAGGGCTCACCTGCTACAAATCAGCGAAAAGCTAAAGGTAGCCCTTACAGCCAAAGGATATAATTGCCCATCGGTGAGCCATATTGTACCTATGATTATAGGAACCAGTGAAGATACCATAATGAAAGCAGAAGAACTCCAACGCAAAGGATTCTATGCATTGCCCGTCCGCCCGCCTACCGTACCCGACGGAACCTCACGGATCCGCTTCTCACTGACAGCGGACATCACAGAACATGAAATTGACCAACTCATCAAACTGATAAACGAATGAAACAGCATTTTATCATAAAGAATAATCAGAAGCATCTATTGCTTTTCTTCGCCGGTTGGGGGATGGACGAAACTCCTTTCCTGACCATTCATCCTGTTGACAAGGACTGGATGATTTGCTATGACTACCGTTCATTAACATTTGATGTCGGTTTATTGGAAACCTATTCCCAGATTACACTCATCGCCTGGTCGATGGGAGTCTGGGCAGCTTCCCAACTCATAAAGCAGTATCCACATTTGCCTGTTTCCCAAAGTATCGCCATCAACGGTACCCTCTATCCCATACACGAAACCAAAGGTATTGCTCCCTCTATTTTCGATGGTACACTCCAAGGATTGAACGAACAAACCTTGCAGAAATTTCAAAGAAGGATGTGTGGTTCAATAGCTGACTATAAAGCTTTTCAAACCATATCCCCCCAGCGTCCGGTTGAAGAACTCAAAGAAGAGCTTGCCGCCATACAACAACAATATTTATCATTGTCTCCCTCTGATTTTAAATGGCAAAAAGCTATCATAGGAAAAGGCGACCGCATTTTCCTCCCGGATAACCAATATCTGGCATGGGAAAACCAAGTGGACTCTCTTGAACAAGTGGAAGCGGCACATTACCAACAGGAGCTTTTTAATACAATACTCATGTAGCCGGATACTGATGTGTTCATTATTGGTTCATATAATAATTTAGGGCAACCGTGAAATCCGTGTAATCCGTGCCTAAAAGATGCTAGCAATTAATTAGTGACGTACAATTACCATCAGGAAATCAGCCTATTAAATAAATATTGATTATGAATAAACAACTAATCGCAGAACGTTTTTCAAAAGCTATCACTACCTATCCGAGGGAAGCAAACGTGCAACGGCAAATAGCAGATAAAATGATCCATCTGCTTACAGAACATATATCTTCTCCCTGCTCGAAGGTGATTGAATTTGGCTGCGGAACCGGTATTTACTCCCGTATGCTGCTCCAAACCCTCCGTCCGGAAGAGTTATTACTCAATGACCTTTGCCCCGATATGAAATATTGCTGCGAAGACTTATTAAAGAAAAAGCAAGTTTCTTTTCTTCCGGGAGATGCCGAGACAGTCTCTTTCCCCGCCGAAAGCACACTGATAACTTCCTGTTCGGCCCTGCAATGGTTCGAGTCACCGGAAAACTTCTTCGAAAGGTGTAATACCTTGCTCAATAATCAGGGTTATTTCGCTTTTAGCACTTTCGGAAAAGAAAACATGAAAGAAATACGCGAACTTACCGGCAACGGACTTCCTTATCGTTCACGGGAAGAGCTTGAAGCAGCTTTATCACCCCATTTTGACATCCTGTATTCAGAAGAAGAGCTTATCCCCCTTTCGTTCGAAGACCCGATAAAAGTACTATATCATTTGAAGCAAACCGGAGTCAATGGTTTATCAACGCAATCCTCTACTGCCGGAAAACAAGAGAACGATTTGTGTTCATCAGACGACAATTCAAAAAATAAATCTAAGAACAATCTTCCCCAACAGCAGTGGACTCGTCGTGACTTGCAACTCTTCTGTGAACGTTACACGCAGGAATTTACTCAGGGCACTTCAGTGTCCTTAACATATCACCCTATATATATCATCGCAAAAAAGAAAAAAGTATGAAACAGAATGTATATTTCGTAAGCGGTATCGATACAGATGCCGGAAAGAGTTATGCCACCGGCTTTCTAGCTCGTGAATGGAACAAGAACGGCCATCGCACCATCACCCAGAAATTTATTCAAACGGGAAATGTAGGTCATTCCGAAGATATTGACCTACACCGGCAAATCATGGGAATCCCTTTCACCAAAGAAGACCAAGAGGGACTAACCATGCCGGAGATTTTCTCTTATCCCGCCTCTCCGCATCTTGCTTCCCAACTGGATAACCGTCCCATCGACTTTGATAAAATAAAACGTGCAACTGAAGAATTGAGTGAACGGTATGACTCTGTTTTACTCGAAGGAGCAGGCGGCCTTATGGTTCCCCTCACTACCGAACTTTTGACCATTGACTACATCGCTCAAGAGAAATATCCGCTAATCTTTGTCACTTCGGGCAAACTAGGAAGCATCAATCACACCCTGCTTAGTCTCGAAGCAATACAAAAACGCGGCATTGTACTAGATACCGTATTATATAATTTATATCCTACGGTAGAAGACAAGACAATTCAGAATGATACTATGGAATTTATCCGGACCTGGCTGAAAAAGTATTTTCCGGAAACGAAATTTATACTGGTTCCGGAAATAAAAAAGAATCTATAGAAAAGCAATCACCGACTACTTTCACTCGACAACAATCGTACTCTTTTGTGGATTATGGCTATCATAAGTAACTTTCACCGGATACATATAGCCATAATCCTTTATTTTTTAAACAGTAGTCGAATATTTATCCAAAGCCTTTCTCAATGATCTTTCCGAAATTGGTTTAGTCACATAATCGTTACACCCCATCTCTAAGGCCTGTTCCTTATCAGTCCCGAAAGCATAAGCCGTCAAGGCAATGATAGGAATCTCTTTAGAATAAGAGCGGATAATGTGGGTTGCTTCCAGTCCATCCATACGCGGCATTTTCACATCCATCAGGATTAAGTCCGGTTGGTACTGCTTATACATTTCGACAGCTTCCACTCCATCTTTAGCCCAAAGCAATGTATATTCCCTGCCAATCAGATTCTTCAATAGGATGAAATTACTCTCCACATCTTCTGCCACCAGAATCTTCTTAATCTGTTGTACACGATTGACAGTATTCCCTTTAGATTCCACCTTTGTCTCTTTGAAGAAATTACCGAGTTCTCCGGTTTCTTCATAAGGAATTGTGAAGTAGAAGGTAGAGCCTTTACCCAATTCGGAAGTTACCCCGATTTCTCCACCGATCTTTTCGATAATCATCTGACAGATAGAGAGTCCTAATCCCGTCCCTTGCGCAAAAGAGTTCAGTTTGACAAAACGCTCGAAGATATGATCCACCTTTTCCGGCTCTATCCCTATTCCTGTATCTTTCACGTACACACGGATATCTTTATCCATTCGCTCAAAACCAAAACGGATCTCTCCTTCATAGGTAAACTTACTTGCATTAGTCAGGAAATTCGTTATCACTTGCATAATGCGGTTCTGGTCTCCCTCAATGAGCAAATCCTCCTCTTCATTGTCCAAAACGAGAGTTACCCCTTCTTTCACACGTTCTTTATGAACTGTATAAATTGTCCGGCAGACCTCTCCCAGATTCATTGGACGCTTGATATATTCGAGTGTTCCGGCCTCTATCTTCGATAAATCCAGAATATCATTAATCAATTGCAACAAAATATCCGAGTTCTGATTGATAATACCCGAATAAAGCTTTTTCTCTTCAGCAGTTTCGGCAGAAGGCAATAATTGGGAGAATCCTACAATAGCATTCAGCGGAGTCCGGATCTCATGGCTCATGTTAGCGAGGAAAGCACTTTTCAATCTGTCGGATTGCTCCGCTTTAATCCTTGCCTTGATCAGTTCCTGCTCAATATTCTGAAGATTAGTAATATCCCACGAAATGCCAATCAGCAACGGTTTACGTCCCTCCATCGGTACAAGCGCTTTCAAAGTCTGCACAATACGCGCTTCTCCATTAGCCGACAGATAAGTTTCCTGCATATCAATACGCTTATGAGTCTGGAGTAATTCCAAATCATCCTTACGGAATTTCTCCGCATCTCCGTGCACCGGAAATATCTCATAATCCGTATGCCCGATAGCTTTAGACGCCGGAATGCCTGAATGATCGGCAAATGCCTTATTCCAATATAAATATCTAAGATCATCTTCCGGGTCCTTCACAAACAGATAGACCGGAATATTATTCAAAATACCATCCAACAACAGATTCAGTTCGCGGAGTTCATCCCGTTTCTTGATAACATCAGTGATATCCTGCGTAAAGAACCAGGTGAGTTCCTGATTATTCTCACGAATCAGGAAAGTTGATACCTGATGTACTCTCTCCTTAGTTTCTCCCTGACGTACATAAGCAGCACGATAAGCAAAGCTACCATCATTATCACGAATATCCTGCAGCTTTTGTTCCCATGCTTCCTTTGTTGTCATAGAGACACGCAAATCATATATTTTTTGTGTACCCAACTCCTGCGTTACACCGTATTCTTCTATAAATTGCTTATTCGCATAAACCAGCGTTCCATCTTCCGCCACAGCAAGAATACTGTCACTCACCTTATCAAGCACACTTTTAAAAACTTCCAGTTGCCTTTGGGTAGCTACCCGTTCCGTTATATCACGACACATAATCAGCACGTATTCCTCATCCAGCGGAAAAATACGGTTCTCGTAATAATGGCGTTCACCATTAAAATCCAGTTCGTGATGTGCAGTTGAAACAGTTCCGGTAGTAACAGCCTGCTGCATATTGGAGTGAACATTCTGATACGCTTTCGGTGGAACCATATCCTGCATGCGCATCCCTTTAAAATCCTTGTTTGATATTCCTACATGGTTGGTTTCTTCATTAGAAACAACTTCAATGCCTACCTCACTCTGATTGAAGACAGTCAGCATATCGGGAAGAGAATCTAGTATCCTAACAGCGTATTTCTCTTTAAAACTAACAGGATGATTGCTACGCTTCTCATCCCTAAGAACAGAAAGCTCTTTTCTAAGCTGCTCATTTTCTTTTTTAAGTGCTTCTAACTGTTCTACTAATGCTTCTTTGCTTTGTTCGATGCTCATGATGTAACGGGGTAAATACGTACTTATCTGCCAAAAGTAAATATTTTTTTGAATAAAAGCACGTATTTACCCTGTTTTTTTCAAAGAATTACTCAATAACCATAATCCGGTCGTTTAATCCCACCTTCATGCCATTTTCCACGAATACTTCTTTCACGACTCCATCCGTCACCGAACGTATCTCATTCTCCATTTTCATCGCCACCAATACACAAAGCGGATCACCCCGTTTCACGAGGTCCCCCTTCTTTACATACGTCTTCAAGATAACTCCCGGCATCGGTGCCTGTACCACCTGACGCCCTACGGATTCAGCAGCAGTGCGGGCATTATGTATCTTCTCCATTTCTCCCTGCAATTCAATCTGATAAAGCTCCCCTTTATTCATAATCGTATATGAATTATTGGAAGAAGGAGAAATCTGCACTCCATGCGAGTGATGATCGATGATGATCGAATGAATGGAGTCGCCACCCATATTATAATCGACCTCATATATCTTACCATTGACCGCAATCTTCTTGATTGGCCCGTCCTCCAGAATTTCTACCTTATATTCACTATCCGGCATATCCTGAAGCTTGGCGTAATATGTAGCTAATGTTGTACCCATAACCAATTCCGTTATTTTTTAATTTTCAATTCTCAATTTTCAATTTAATAATTATTAGCAGTCATCTGCAATTTACCGTAATACTTCCAGAGCGATTCGCCTACTACGGGAAGTGTAGTGGCACGGGAAGCCGCTTCTTTCTCCCTCTCGTAGTGTCTCACTGCGGCTGCAATGACAGCCACAGTCGGATCAGTATTCTGACGACGTTTCAGATCTTCCTTATCAAAACGCGTATCGATAAATGTCGTATCGTATTCACCTTTCAGGAAAGCCGCATTCTTCAATACACGTTGATGGAAAGGAATTGTCGTTTTAATTCCCAGAATCTTATACTCTCGTAAAGCACGTGCCATATTGGAAATGGCCGAAGCACGGGTACGTCCCCAACAACAAAGCTTTGCAATCATCGGGTCATAATGCAAAGAGACCTCAAATCCCGCATAAGCGGCACTGTCAAGACGCAGGTTACGGCCTTCGGGAGCTTCACGTACAGTAATCACACCGGGAGAAGGCATGAAGTTATTCTCCGGATCTTCGGCGTAAATACGACATTCGATCGCTGCTCCGCTAAACTGTATATCATCCTGTTTATAAGGCAACGGATTTCCGGCAGCAACAGTGATCATATCCCGTACCAGGTCAACGCCTGTGCACTCCTCCGTCACAGGATGCTCCACCTGCAAACGGGTATTCATCTCAAGGAAGTAGAAATTCTGATCTTTATCCATCATAAACTCCAATGTCCCGGCACTGTAATAACCTATTTTCTTACAGGCTTCCACAGCTACCTTCAACATCTTCTTTCTCGTCTCTTCTTTCACAAAAGGAGAAGGACTTTCTTCTATCACCTTTTGGTTACGACGCTGGATGGAACATTCACGTTCATACAGATGAACGACATTTCCATACTTGTCTCCCATGATCTGAACTTCGATATGATGCGGATTCTCAATATATTTTTCAATATAAACCGCATCATTGCCAAAGGAGGTCCCTGCTTCGGATTGTGACAAACGGAGAGCTGTTTCCACCTCTTCTTCCGTACGTACCAGACGCATCCCCTTGCCTCCACCCCCCGCAAGTGCTTTCAACATAATGGGGTAGCCGACTTCATTAGCGACCTTCTTCACCTCATCAATGCCCTGTACGGGCGTTTCGGTTCCGGGCACAATGGGTAATCCTGCTTCACGCATAATCTTACGGGCTTCCGTCTTGATTCCCATTTTGGAAATAATATCCGCACTCGGTCCGATAAAAATCACTCCCTCTTCTTCACAACGACGGGCAAAATCCGCATTCTCTGACAGGAAACCGTATCCCGGATGAATAGCGGCTCCGGTCTTTTTGGCAATGGACAATATCAATTCCGGCTTCAAGTAAGAGGTATCTTCCGGCGAATTGGAAATGCAATAGGCTTCTTCTGCATAACGGACATGCAAAGCCCCGCGATCTACATGGGTATAAACAGCCACTGTCGAGATATTCATCACCCGGCAAGTGCGGAAGATACGCATCGCTATCTCACCCCGGTTGGCTACTAATATTTTCTTTATCATAATCTTTTTCTTTTTAGAAATAAAAACTTAAAAGAGCAATCAAATAATATTAGGCACGGATTACGCGGATTACACTGCTTGCAGAATAAAGGTTACCACATAAAGCAACCGTGAAATCCGCGTAATCCGTGCCTAAATTCAATCCATAAACAAGCCTAAAGCGGTAGGTTAGAATGTTTCTTAGGCGGATTCGATTGCCGTTTGTTGGCAAGCATCTCGAAACTTCGAATCAATCTCAAACGGGTTACCGCCGGATCGATCACTTCATCCACATATCCCAGTTCCGCCGCCCGGTAAGGATTGGCAAACTTTCCGCGATAATCATCCTGAAGTTCTTTCCGTTTCTCTTCGGGTTTCTCGGCTTTATCTATTTCCTTACGGAAAAGGATATTCACAGCTCCATCCGGTCCCATCACCGCGATTTCGGCAGTAGGGAAAGCAAGATTTACATCTCCACGGATATGCTTGGAACTCATCACATCGTAAGCACCACCGTATGCCTTGCGGGTAATAACCGTCACTTTCGGCACCGTAGCCTCGCAATAAGCATAAAGCAGTTTTGCCCCGTTACGGATAATTCCACCATATTCCTGATCGACTCCCGGAAGGAATCCCGGCACATCTACCAGTGTCAGTAAAGGAATATTAAAAGCATCACAGAAGCGGACAAAACGGGCGGCTTTGACAGACGCATTGATATCCAGCGTACCAGCAAGCACCAATGGCTGATTAGCTACCACTCCCACTGTTTTTCCATTCAGGCGGATATAACCCGTCACAATATTCGCAGCATATTCTGCCTGAAGTTCGAAGAAACTATTATCATCAGCCACCGCTTCTATCATCTCTTTTATATTATATGGCTGATTCGGATTGGCCGGAATCAAATCTGCCAGTTCCGGAGTCAGGCGAGTCGGCGAATCGCTGGTCGCTACAAACGGAGGCTCTTCCATATTATTCCCCGGCAGATAGGAGATCAATTCGCGAATATAATTGATGCACTCAATATCATTCTCCGCAGAAAGATGGGCTACACCGGACTTTGTCATGTGCACGCCTACTCCGCCGAGTTCTTCTTTAGTCACTTCTTCCTGTGTCACGCTTCTCACCACATCCGGTCCTGTAATAAACATATAACCGGAGTTTTTCACCATCAGAATAAAATCGGTCAATGCAGGAGAATAAACCGCACCACCGGCACAAGGTCCCATGATCGCGCTAATCTGTGGAATCACTCCGGATGCCATAGAATTGCGCAGGAATATCTCGGCATATCCGGCCAAAGAACGTACCCCTTCCTGAATTCGCGCGCCTCCCGAATCATTCAATCCGATGATAGGCGCTCCCATCTGCATAGCCATGTCCATCACTTTGCAGATCTTCTTAGCGTGCGTTTCTGAAAGAGCTCCTCCAAATACGGTGAAATCCTGTGCGAATACATAAACCAAGCGCTTGCCAATCATACCATATCCCGTCACCACCCCGTCTCCGGCAAATTTCTGCTTTTCCATACCGAAATCGGTACACCGATGGGTTACCAACTTATCCAGTTCGATAAACGAACCTTTCTCCAATAATAAATCGATGCGTTCACGGGCGGTCAGTTTGCCCACAGAATGTTGTTTTTCAATGCGAGCGTCTCCGCCGCCTTTTTCTGCTTTCCTGTTCAGTTCTTCCAGATTGTTAATAAGCTCTTTCATAGGCTGTAGTTATTAAAATTGTATGTGTGTAAAAATAAATAGTAATAAATGAAATCATTGTCATATTGATTACACAAAGATACTTTTATATAATGAACGCATCGTGTACGGAATTTGTTAGCATTTATGCCTTAAAACATCTTTTTCTATTTATTCAGGAAGCTTTTTTTGCAGGTTGCGACAACAAATGTCCATGCTTTTCTGTTTATCGCTTATCATTTTTAATAAAACCTATACCCTAACAAAATGAGAACAATTAAAATCTTATTAGCAGCCGGTTTCCTGCTCGTGTTCGGTACAAGTATTCATGCACAGGTACAACGGAATGAAACCTATCTACCCAAATTTGCCATCAAGACCAATGCTCTCTATTGGGCCACTACTACACCCAACTTAGGAATCGAAGTGGGACTGGCAAAGAAACTGACTCTCGACATATCCGGTAATTACAATCCGTGGAAGTTTGGTGACGACCGTCAAATCAAGCATTGGCTCGTTCAGCCGGAATTACGCTATTGGCTCTGCGAACGTTTCAACGGAAGTTTCTTCGGTTTGCACGGACATTACGGAGAAATGAATGTCAGCAATCTGAATATATTCGGAATGGGACATGACCGTTACGACGGCAATCTGTACGGAGCCGGCATTTCCTATGGATACCAATGGCTCATAAGCAAGCGCTGGAGTATGGAAGCAACCATCGGCGTGGGATATGCCCGTCTGGAATATGATAAATATGCCCGTGATTGTAAATGTGAAAAGCTGGGACACAACACCCGTAATTATTTCGGCCCGACTAAAATCGGTCTTAGCTTCATTTATGTCATCAAATAATCGAACTTTCTAAAACTTATAATGATGAAAAGAAAACTTATTTATCTATTTATAGCTCTTGCAGCCACTATTCTGCCGGCTCATGCACAAAAATTCCTGAACGATGCGCTCACTCTCTCAAACGTATCTTTATGGCAACAAGGTAACTCTCTTTATGTCGGCATGACTTTCGACATGAAGAATCTGACAATAGGTTCCGCCCGAAGTTTAAGCCTTATCCCCCTGCTGACGGACGGACAGCATAATGTACCTTTGCAAGAAATCATCGTCAATGGTAAAAGACGCGAAAAAGCATATATCCGCGGTCTGGCAATAACCAAGCAAGAACCAACCGCCATTATCGTTCCTTATAATAAAAGGGAAACTTTTAATTATACGCAGGTGATTCCTTACAAACCCTGGATGGCTAATGCCAGTTTGCAACTTGTAGAGAATTTATGCGGATGCGGCAATTATCAGGAAATGAATGCACAGGAACTGATTACCAATGATGTATCTACCGAAGCCAAACGCTTAAGTGCTATGTCTCCTATCATTGCCTATATCCAGCCAACCGTAGAAGTGGTCAAAAACCGTAGCGAACAATATGAAGCTCATCTGGATTTCCCGGTCAACAAATCGGTAATTCAGACCGACTTCATGAACAATCATGCTGAATTGGTGAATATCCATGCCATGTTTGACAAAATACAGAATGACCGGAACCTGACTGTGAAAGGTATCAGAATCGAAGGTTTCGCCTCGCCGGAAGGACCTCTTGCCTTCAATGAACAGCTTTCCAAAAAACGTGCGGAAGCTTTGAAGGATTATCTGGTCAAGAACGAAAAAGTGTCTTCCAAACTATATAAAGTGACTTTCGGTGGAGAAAACTGGGATGGATTAGTAAAAGCACTCCAATCTTCTTCGATGAAGGAGAAGGAAACATTCCTGAACATCATCAAGAATACGACTGACGATGCCAAACGTAAACAGGAAATCATGCGTGTAGGCGGCGGAGCTCCTTACCGTAGCATGCTGAAAGAGATTTATCCGGGATTGCGTAAAGTAAACTGCAAGATCGACTATACCGTTGTCAATTTCGATGTTGAACAAGGGCGTATCATTATCCGGGAAAATCCGAAATATCTTAGTCTGAACGAAATGTATCAGGTGGCCAACAGTTATCCGAAAGGCAGCAAAGATTTTGTGAATGTATTCGATATTGCCGTACGTATGTATCCTACTGACGCCGTAGCTAACCTGAACGCAGGAGCCGTCGCATTATCACAAAAGGATTTGAATGCAGCAGTGAAGTTTATGGAGAAAGCCGATCATAATACTGCCGAGTTTATAAACAATACCGGAGTCTACAATTTCCTTAACGGAGACATCAACCGTGCCATGGCTGCATTCGAGCAGGCAGCAAAGCTAGGTAACGAAGCTGCCCTTGCCAACTTAAAACAATTACAACAAATTTTAAGTGTGAAGATGAAATAAACAGAAAAATCTATTTATTCAACCGACCAAAGTGGGGCGTTCGTTTGTTATATCAATAATAAACGACGTTCCACTTTTTAAATCTGATAATTATGACCTTGATCCTTGCCGTTATTCCTGTGTTACTGTTGATTATACTGATGGCATTTTTTAAAATGTCAGGTGATAAAAGTAGTATCATTTCTCTGATTGTGACGATGCTGATTGCTCTTTTCGGCTTCGCTTTCTCGGTAAACAATCTGTTTTACTCCTTTTTATATGGAGCATTAAAAGCGGTCTCTCCTATCTTAATTATTATTTTGATGGCTATTTTCAGTTATAATGTATTGCTGAAAACTGAAAAGATGGAGATTATTAAACAGCAATTCGCTTCTATTTCTACCGATAAAAGTATTCAGGTGTTATTACTGACTTGGGGATTCGGAGGTCTATTGGAAGCTATGGCCGGTTTCGGAACAGCAGTAGCTATTCCGGCGGCAATTCTTATCAGTCTGGGATTCAAGCCTATCTTTTCGGCAACGGTGAGTCTGATTGCCAATAGTGTAGCCACTGCTTTCGGAGCAATCGGAACTCCGGTATTGGTATTGGCCAAAGAAACGAATTTGGACGTATTGCATCTTAGTACGAATGTCGTATTGCAATTATCCGTTTTAATGTTCCTGATTCCGCTGGTTCTACTTTTCCTTACTGACTCCAAACTTAAATCGCTCCCGAAAAATATATTCCTGGCTTTATTGGTAGGCGGAGTTTCTTTAGTCAGTCAATATCTAGCTGCTAAATATATGGGTGCTGAATCTCCGGCCATAATCGGCAGTATTCTTTCTATTATCGTAATCGTTATTTATGGAAAACTTACTGCATCTAAAGAAGAGAAAGCACGAAAAAGCCATCTGAAAACGAAAGATATATTAAATGCATGGAGCATTTATTTACTGATTCTGTTTCTGATTATCCTGACCAGTCCGCTCTTTCCGGGATTGCGTCATACTTTAGAGAACAATTGGATTACGAGAATCAGTCTGCCTATCAATGCGTCCACCGTCAATTATACTATTTCCTGGCTGACTCATGCCGGAGTATTGCTTTTCATCGGTACTTTTATCGGTGGATTGATTCAGGGGGCTAAAGTAAAAGATCTGTTCATCGTTCTTTGGAATACCGTGAAGCAGTTGAAGAAAACATTCATTACGGTTATCTGCCTCGTGGGGTTATCTACTATTATGGATAGTTCTGGAATGATCGCTGTGATTGCCACAGCACTGGCTACGGCTACCGGAAGTTTGTATCCGTTATTTGCTCCGGTCATCGGTTGTCTGGGAACATTTATCACCGGAAGCGATACATCTTCCAACATCCTCTTCGGCAAGTTGCAAGCAAGTGTGGCAGGACAGATTCATGTCAGTCCGGATTGGTTGTCTGCGGCAAATACAGTAGGCGCTACAGGTGGTAAGATTATCTCTCCGCAAAGTATTGCTATTGCCACTTCTGCCGGAAACCAACAGGGAAAAGAAGGTGAAATACTGAAAGCGGCTATTCCGTATGCATTAGTATATGTAGCGATTACCGGAATTATTGTTTATATTTTCAGTTAATTCCCCAAAAATAGAAGAAGATAATAGTACCGTTAACAAAGCGCGATAAATATTTCCGCTTAGCCATTAGATGGCAAAGCATTCAGCTCATTTTCGTACTGATTTGAACACCAATAAAAACTATAACTCTCTGCCACATTTTTGTCTTTTATTCAAGTATTATACGGGGGAAAACAAAAATGTGGCAGTGCTTATAATCAATGACTTGGTTCTAAAAAAGCGTAGAAATAAGAGAAGTTTACAGAAAACGTATATAGAGTTTTTGCTTTTGGGAGAAGATAAAATGCACTTTCTTTTTAATCATTTGAGTTTTAATATTTTGGATGTCTTGTTTTTATCCTTTTCATCACACTTCGGCCTCAACGCATCTATTTCTTTGTTGTCGGTAAAGATATCTTTTAGATAATCACTGTTTGCTTGCAGTTGAGTAATTTACCGAATGGACAAGTGCTACGTAACTGTTACACAAGTGTAGATGAGTAGTTACTCAAGTGCAACAGATTAACTTATGCGAATGAATTAGCTAAAAGACAAGGAGAAATTAGTAATAGATGCAATAGAACTTATTATATCTTCTGCATAATATAACTAAAACATCTAGTCGTTCGTGATAAGTTGCAAAGGTGGAAAAGTATTAATACTCTATCGCTAGGATATTAATACCTGAATTGTTGGGTATATATACCCAACACATTGGACATATATATCCAACACGCTGCGCATATATCCAATAATCTATATGAAAGACATTTTCAGAAGTTTAGTGTTGAGTTTATTGCTATAAGCTCTAAATTATCCAGATTTTCTTTCTTCTTTTTGATTTATATTCTTGCTCTTTATCAAAGTCCACAGTAGGAGAACCTGCTGTATCAATGTGGCAGGCTTTTTTATGTTTGTCCCATTCTTCTAGTTGCTTATACCACATGATATACCACTTCATGCGCTTCCGCCAGTTGAGGAACCTCCAGTTTATCCAACATTTTATCTAAAACAGATTCAGGAAGTGCATATTCCCTGCTTTTATTTTGTTGACGCCAAATGTGGTATGGTTGTTCCAGATAGACTATCTTTACTTTTGCACCATAATCAACAAACAAATCAATCAATTGAGTACGCATCTGACGAGTTATGTTAGTAGCATTCCAAACAAAGTCCTGACCTTTGCGAAGATACGTTCTGGCTTCCTCTTTCGCTGTTTGCACTACCCATCCATTCGCAGACTTATCCGTGGGACTCAATTTGTGTTTTCGACGAATGACGTCCAAACTCACCACCGGAACATCTATGCCAGCAGATTGAATATAATAATCCTTCCCCATTCCCGGAAGTCCTGACAACATCGTCACTTCACATTTAAACTGTTCGTGAGGGACATAATCAATATAACTGTCTTCAGTATGGAAGTAATGAAAACGTGCATAATCAGTGGCAAATTCTCTTGGTTTCTTCCAACAATCCTGTTCACGGCAGAAAATCTCAAACAGTTCCAGTGCTTCCAGCAGTTCATTCTTATCTTCACAAATGCGTCCTCTGATATCAGCATCGGCCAACATCTTTAGCAATGAAGTATCTACCCGTAAAGAAGCTTCACAGAGTTTCTTCACAGAGTCAGGCTTCTCCATCAGCCAAACAGGTAATCCATGGTACCGGACTAAAGATGCAATCTGTTCCCGGATATGGAATGGAGCAGGACAATCCCGGTATAATATAGTGCGTACAGTGTACTCTCCTTTTCTGGCATGTCCTTTAGCAGATACCCGCCCCTCTCCTTCATCCACGGAAGTTGAACGTTTTTCAACATCATGCAACAAGGCAGATGTCCAAATAAGTTCTTTCTCCAAAGTAGAAAGAGAATGATAAGCGGAAGACTGTTGCAATGCCTTCAACACCATACGGGTATGTTCGGCTACACTTCCCTCGGCATGATAACGAATATCCTGCTGAACAGTATTCATTTCGTACACCCACTCGAACTGTTGTTCGAGTGAGCACCACGATTTATCTTCTATCAATTTCCAATTCATCTTTATTCCTCCTTTTCATTATTAAATTCCCAAACAAGCGGGGCACGCTTCCAGTTACGTGTCCAATGCTCGTCTGTTTTAACATGTCCTTTCCGCACATACTTAAATACATTATGTGCAAATTCGCTTACCGGATATTCTCCGACATTGCGGCTGACTACTCCCTCACGGGTACAAACCTCTTTCGTCCACGGATCACAAGAGCCGAAGATAGCCGGTTCTTGTGACATACGGATGATTTCCTGTTTTAATAGTTCCGGTGTCAAACCGGAAACAGACTCTATCTTCAACTCCGGAACAGTAGGAAAGTCGAATAAAGCTGCATAAAACTTTACTTCTTCCCATGACAGCCACTGATCCATACAACGGACTGCAAAGACATAAAAATGCGTTTCTAATCGCTGATATTCTATGGAATGTACGGCATATAGATTCTCTCCAAAGATTTCTATATCACCCAAATCATTCTTTATCAATTCCCAACGCTCACGCAGTTGCCTCGTCCAGGGTGAAGTAGTAGGAGCCGCATGCGAACGGGCAAAGACGCCCCACTGACTTAAACAATTATTCTCTCCATCCAGCTTCTCGGTATGCACCAATGTCCGAATCCGTTGGATGTCCTCCCAATACGTATGGTTAATCCGATCGTCACTAGTCGTTCCGGGAGAGAACGGATAGTGATAAGTGCGACCATATTTCTCTGATATCATTTCTTTCTTTTTTTAATTAAATACTAATTTCTTTCATCGTATCACTCCTTATTCATTCGAACGATGCGAGGCATAAATTTACCCTGCACTTCCACCAGCGTTTCCTGCGTATACATCACTCTGTCAATATCCTTATATGCCAGTGGCATTTCTTCCACGCTCCCACCAATCAAAGTCACTCCCGCCTGCGACAGTAGTTTCTTCAAAGACGATTGCGTAAAACTATCTTTTGCCTTCTGGCGGGACATCGCCCTGCCGGCTCCATGAGAAGCCGAATTTAAAGCAGCTTCCATCCCTTTGCCACAAACCAGATAACCTGCAGTAGCCATGCTACCGGGAATCAATCCCGCTTGTCCTTTCTGTGCCGGAGTAGCTCCTTTGCGATGCACGATTGCCATACGCCCCGGTGCTATTTCCTCTCTCCAAGCGAAGTTATGATGGTTGTTGACATTAGCGAGCGGCTTCAACCCTAATGCTTTCGCCAAATTCAAATGAATCCGCTCATGACAGGCACGAGCATAATCGCCTGCCAGATTCATACTCATCCAATACTCCTGCCCCGCTTCAGTGTTTAAATCCAGCCAGGCAAAATGCTGTGCTTCACGGGGAAGCCTGCACACTTCACGTGCCAACAGGCTGTAATGTTTGGCAATGGCAGCTCCCAATCCTCGTGAACCGGAATGTGACAACAATGCCAGATAATTTCCTTCCGGAAGATTCAACACGTTATTTTCTTGCAGAGCGATCTCGCCGAACTCCACAAAATGATTGCCACCACCGGAACTCCCCAGTTGACGTACTGCCTTTCCATGCAAATCTCTCAACAAAGGCGTCAAACGAAATTCTTCCCTATCCAACACCTCATGTTCCTGCTCAAAAACCAATCCGCCATCCATACCGAAATGGGTGAAATCTTTCAAGGCTTCTTTCATCTGATAGGTATATCGTTTCAGGAAGTCGGCGCTGGCATCAAATATCGTCAGGCTCATCCGACAACCGATATCAACACCTACGGCATACGGAATCACTACATTATCCGTAGCAAGCACTCCACCGATAGGTAACCCGTATCCGGCATGAGCGTCAGGCATCAATGCTCCGGCCACCGTTACAGGTAAGCGCATAGCCAGGTTCATCTGTTGTTTGGCAAGCGTTTCGATAAATTTACCTCCATAGGTTTTATACATCAGCGGCTCATCCAATAAATCATAAGCTATAAACTCTTTCGCTATGATAGTAGGCGAAAGGCGTTCGGCCAGCTTATTCCAAATTTCATTATTTTTGTAAGATTCGGGATGCTCGAGTATATCGCTCAATGTCATTTCAATCTGTTCTTTAGTGTCGTATTTGCAATGTTTGCTCACAATGTTCACTACCAGACTACGGGCAACATTATCCCGGTATCCCAGTTTGCTTAAATCTTTTAATCGTATTCCCATACTCTTTTTTCGTTCGCATACAGCATTCCCTGTCGGCCTCACCGGCAGACAACAATGCAATACACGTGATACCAATGCTTTGGATATGGATATGAAATACCCCACCATCGCATTGAAGTGATTAATTTAAAATATAAAAAGTGATTGCAGGACTAATCAACGATTGCCGCTTATTTGTAGAATTGCGGTCAATATAAGAACCATAGGTTCAGTGTAAAAACAATAAGTTGCAAAGCCTCATCCTCCCGACGAGACAACTTAGTCCTAATTTGAAAATATTATAGCTCCAACATAATTAATACCCTTTCCATCTGTTTTTAAAGGGTGAATACTCATTTTATCGCGGCAAAAGTAGTGCTTATTTTTATTTCCTCCAAAGAATAATAGACAAATTTTAGCGTTCAGTAACTATCCGAGGGAAGTTTTGCCAAGAGTTTCTGTCAAATTGCTATTTTTTACTCCCTTTATATCCCCTATCTTTGCAACAGAGAAAACAAAAAGAAAGAATAGTATATGAAACTAATGAAAGGTTTATTGAGTGCTTTTGCCGTTGTATTGGCAACCACAGCTTGCGCAGGCAACAGCGGAGAAAATAAAAAGAGTAATGAATCAACTAAGGAGGACAATAAAATGGAAGTAGTAGCATTAAATAAAGCAGATTTTTTAAAGAAAGTATATAATTATGAAGCCAATCCGAACGATTGGGAATTTGAGGGCAGCCGTCCTGCGATCGTAGATTTCTATGCTACCTGGTGTGGTCCATGTAAGGTGATGCACCCGATTCTGGAAGAACTGAGTAAAGAATATAGCGGTAAAGTAGATATCTATCAGATTGATGTGGACAAAGAACAAGATCTGGCAGCGGCATTCGGTATCCGCAGCATCCCTACCCTATTGATGATTCCGATGAAAGAGGAACCTAGAATCATGCAGGGAGCTATGCCCAAAGACCAGCTTAAAAAAGCAATTGATGAATTTCTTCTGAAACAAAATAACGAAGCAAAGTAATAGACTTCGACTTTTTTCTCGTCATGGTGACTGCCCTCTATTCGTCTTTTGAAGATGGATAGAGGGCTAGTTCTAATTAGGCTCATTATAGTTTTCTCTGAACACCGTCGTCACCAACAACGTAATAAACCCCATTGTCTATCAATACAGCCCGTCCACGTTTTTTCTTCCGATTCTCCTTATTGTCAACATTGACAGCGATGACTTTACCATTATAAAAGGTTGAAATATCCTTGAAGATAGTGTGCCCCACAAGGATGTGTTTTACCATATAACGATCCAACATCATTTGTAAAGAGTCCTGTACCAACGGTTTATACTTGGGATCTTCTCTCACCAGGCCGCGATACCAGATCGGACCGTCATTGCCATACAGAAAATCAGTCAATGGAGAAAGTGCCTTACGCTCTTTTTTGCTCATGAAAAGTGCCCGGCTCATTTCCTCATTTACAGTGGGGATATTCAAGTCCTTATCATAGAATAATTTTCCTAATCCGGCATGTACATATAAATCGGTTCCAATGATTTGCATTGTATTACGTGTTGCAAGCCAACGCCCCAATTCGGTATTTGTGCCGAATAATGAAGAATATTCCACTCCCAGTTTTTCTGCCAGCAATTTATATTTATCTTTTGTATAGCGAAGATCGTTGGACAACACCAGAGCCTCATGGTTTCCCAAAAGGAAAGAGACATGACCTCCTGCTTTAGCCGCTTCGTCTTCCAATTTATAGAACAGCCAAAAAATCTGCAGTACATCCTTGCCACGGTCAAAAATATCTCCGATAATCACCAAATGATTGCTACCGAAATTCCATTGATAGTTATCATTAATCACTCCATTTCCTTGCAACAGACTAATCACACAATCCAGCCGCCCATGAGGATCGGACATCACAAAAACTTTTTCCGGACGGGTATATTGCCACTCCGGTCTTTTTAATGGATGGAGTTTTACATCAAACGGATACCGTCCCTCATGATCCGTCACACGGAAACTGAAATCTTTAGGTAATGTCGCATAAGTCTTGTCTGTAATCCGTCCTTTCTTATTGACATTAATAACCCGTGTACTACCGTCTGCCTGATAGAGTATATAGGGTCCGTCACCAGACAATTTCTCTTTTTTCTCTTTCTTCTTATCTCCTGAATGATAAGTTCCGGCCTGAATGCCGGAACTTATTAAAACGAGAACAAGAGTGGAAAGAAATAATCTCAAAAAACGAGTACTCATATTCTTTTCTTTCTTGAAGTTTATTTTTTAATCGTTACTAATTCTCCTTCGTCATTGATGGCTTTAATATCATCTCCTTCAATAACTACGGCACGAGTTTCTTTTTCAAAAGCCTTGGGATGATTGACACAAATATCATATACCTTTTTATCATAGGTATACTTCACACGACTATTTTCCGTATGACCAATAATAATACGTTTGACATCATATTGAGCCAGAAGTTTATCTACATCCGCTTCTTTTATCGGACTGTACTCACTGCCAGTCTTAACCATTCCGCGATACCACAACGGACCGTTATAACTATCACTATAAAGGAAATCGGCAATCTCCGGATATTGTTTTTTCCGTTCCTCTTTTGAAAGGTAAATGCTCTTGCTCACCAGTTCATTGATTTCGGGAATCGTCTCTTCGCGTTCCATAAACGCCTTACTCAATCCTGCATGAACATAAAGGTTTTCACCTACAATCTGAATGGTGTTTTTAGAACGCAGCCAGTTACCCATCACATTCGTCAGTCCCCACATTTTTCCATAGGTCATGTTCATCGCTCTTTGCGAAAGAGTGTTGTATTTGGCATACGTATATTTCAGATTATCACGCATTATCATTTCTTCGTGATCCCCCAAGATGGTTGTCACTCTGCCACCAACGGCTTTCGCCTCAAATTCCAATTTGTATATGAGCCATAAAATAGGAAGCACGTCTGCCCCACGATCGAAAATATCACCATCAATCACCAAATGGTTACTGCCATATATCCATTCATATTTATCATTAATCACTTCCCCTGTTTTCAGAATAGCGGCAAACAAGTCGAAACGCCCGTGAAGGTCGGATACGGCAAATGTTTTAGCATACTCTGTACGGTCTTCCCATGCCGGACGTTCAAAATTCTCAATCTTATTAATGGGTACCTGAAAAAGGAGTTGATTATCATCCGAATACACATCCAGTTTCAATCCGGCCGGTAATCCGGACTCTTCACGAATGTTCAATGCATTATCTTTAGTCACTTCCAGAATTTTAAGTTTACCGTTTTCATAGAAAAGGTAAGGACCATCATTACGGAAATGAGTGATTTCAGCTATATCCGGTCCCACGGGAGTCAGATCTTCCCCGCACGAATAAAAGGCCGTGATGAACAAACCCAAAAGGAAATAGATGCTATATATCTTTTTCATAATTTCTATACGTTAATGCGTTAATTAATGCAATTCATATTCCGGATTCTGAACCATATTCTCATTGTACTCCATTTCGTGGTTAGGAACAGGAAGAACGATTTTATAATAACTCCAATCAAACTCAACTGCTTCATTGGGAACTTCGCTCAAATAGTCTTCACGTATCACTTTCTTGTTGTTTCTAAGCAGATCAAAGAAACGTTGTCCCTCGCCCCAGAATTCAATGCGACGCTGTTCAAGCACCAGATCCAAATTTATGTCTTCGTCCGCCACAGCATCCAGGTCCTTGCCCGTACGTGCATAAATCGGTTTCAGATACTTGCGCGTATTAGGTATATCATTCTTCTTAACCGCAGCTTCAGCCGCATTCAGATAGAGTTCCGACAAACGGAAAACCGGGATATTGGCATCTTCATACGATTTAGAACCTTGTGCCGGATATTTCAAACAATAAGGTTTACTGCTACTTGCCGTAGAAACCATCTGACTACGGACGTCATCGGAATTATCTTTCATGTAGTCTTTCCAATACTTTTCGGTAGCTATCAGATTATATTTCGTGCTAAGATAACCGATGGATGATTTTCCCGGACTATCAGTTGTCAGATTCACAATTTCGAACAACAGTTCACTATTGAACGGAGTAGCCCATATCTCGGCATATTCATCATTGGTCCACAACTTATAGCCTTGTTTTTCGGCACCTTTGACAGCTTCAGCAGCCACATTATACGCCTCACCGTCATTACCCATGTAGAGGTAAACCCGGCTCAATAATGTCATTGCCGCCCATTTATTGATTTTACCCTCTTTCTTTACCGGACGAAGCAGCTTCACCGCATCTGTCAGGTCGTCTGTGATAGCCTTATAACATTGGGCAGTCGTATTGCGGGAAGGTTTGATATTCTTATCTTCTACCACTTTATCAATAATGGGCACAGCCAATGATGCCCCGTTATCTTTCAGATAAGGATACCCGTAAATACGTGTCATATCGAACAGCAACAAAGCACGTATTGCCAAAGCCTCTCCTTTCAAATCATTATAATACTCCTGCTCTGTCAGTTTCTCCAGTTTCGGAGTTGTAATTTCCCGATCGGGAACAAGCTTTATCTTTTCAATATCCCTGAATAAAATGTTCAGGTTCTTACCAATACCGTAGTACATTCCCCAGAAGCCACTAGGTCCATTCGTCTTATTATACTTGAATGTATAGAAACTGACATTGGTGCTGGAAGACTTATAAGATTTCATGTCATCTCCCCTCAAATCACCATAGCAGAACATATCCGCTCCATAATAACTGGATGACTGCATACTGCTGTATGCACCGTTCAGCACAAATTCAAAATCCCTTAATTCGGTCAATGAACCGTCGGTTTCTATAGCTGTGGAAGATTGCAAATCTAACCAGTCATTTCCGCAACTACTCAATAAGGTTGCAAAGACACCTAAAGCTATATATTTTATCTTTTTCATACTTATTCATTTATAGATTAATGCACTTAGAATTTCACTTCCAAACCGAATGTATAGGTTCTCATCGGAGGAGTATCCCAACTAGGTGATGAACCCGATTCGGGGTCAATATAATCGTATGCCGCCCAAGTTAGCAGGTTATTGCCCGATGCATACAGACGTATATTGTCTATACCCACTTTCCGGGTCCATGTCTTCGGCAGTGTAAAGCCGAAAGTCAGATTCTTCAGACGAACATAATCTCCACTATATAAACGGCGTGTCGTAGCATAGTCTGTCATTGATATAGATCTACCGATCACAAAACGTTCAATGTTAGTTTCATCGCCCTCCTTCTGCCAGCGTTTCCGGTAATAAATAGGAATGTTCAGTGTTCCGTTGCCACCATGTTCCAGTTTGCTTGCCGAGCCGTCATAGTTCCATGCTCCAAAAGAGAAATTCACGTTAAAATTCAGATCAAACCACTTATAAGAGAAGCTGTTACCCAGTCCACCGGTGATAGTAGGATCGGCACATTGCAGTACCACTTTTTCCGCACTACGCGGATCTTTAGTAGTTTCTTTGTTCAGATTTCCATTTTCATCTGTCGTATTCTTATAGAACATCGGCTCACCGTCTGCCGGGTCGATGCCTGCAAATTCAATCATATAATAGGTAGAATAGGGCAAACCTACCTTATGAATAGATGTTCCGCTGGTTACTTGTTTCAAATCTCCGTCCAACTTCAGGATTTTATTGGAATTATGTCCCAGATTCAAACTTGTGCTCCAACGAAAATCTTTTGTCTCGATATTAGTTGAACGAATTTCCAATTCATATCCCTTGTTTTGTAATTTACCAATATTGGCAAGATAACTGGAGAAACCTGTTGCAAGAGATAATGGACGGCTGTAAAGCAGGTTTTTCGTTGTACGGACATAATATTCAAATGTAACATTCAGCCTGTTGTCGAAGAATCCCAAGTCGATACCGGAGTTGAAGTTGTAGTTGGTTTCCCAAGTCAGTTCTTTGTTTTCCAGTTGCGACTGCGTGATACCCGGATTGTCATTATAATTACTGGTCAGACTGCTCAATCCCATATATCCATAATAAGAAGACGGCAATGTTCCGTTCACACCGTAAGAGACTCTAAGTTTCAGGTCACTTAACCAGTTCTGAAGAGGTTTCATAAAACTCTCGCTACTCACTCTCCATGCACCGGACAATGACCAGAAATTTCCCCAACGATTCTCTCTTGCCAATCGCGAACTTCCGTCTGTTCTCCAACTCGCTCCCAGATAGTATTTGTTGTCATAGTCATAGTTGGCACGTGTGATATAAGAAACAATACGCGTCGTACTGTTAGAACCTCCCATACTCTGATACACTACACCATTGTTCACTTCCGGTTTATCCCAGCGTGCAAAATTAGAGATAGTAGTTCCCAGCCCATCCGACTCCTTACTGTTGATTTCATAACCAGCCAAAAGGTCCAGATTATGTTTTTTCTTGATCTTTGTCTGATAAGTCAGGATATTAGACCATGTCATATTGGTAATATCATTGTAATCCTTGCTGAAACGTCCGTTATCATCGTCACCGTCACTGGTGCGCGGATCTTTCCATGCACGAGACTTATTCATCACAAAATCATAGCTGAATGTAGACGCAAACTTGATTCCTTTCCAAATATCGAATGATGCATATACAGTATTGAAAGAACGAGTCGCATATTCTCTCTTAAAATTATAAGAATTTGATAACATCGGGTTACGGTCATCCAATTTGATTAATGCACGGTTCCAAGTGCCGTCTTCATTCCATATAGGGTCAGACGGTGTGGCTCCATTACGCGTACCGTAAATTGGAGAAGTATACGATGTACCCTCCGAATAAGTATCCTGATTCACTTTGGAGAACTGTATCTTTGCACCGATATTCATCCATTTAGCCATCTGATAGTCTACATTCAAACGTGCAGAAATACGTTCCAGGCCGGAATTTATCGTAACACCATCCTGCTTCATATAACCAATGGACGTATAGTATTTAATCTTTTCCTGTCCGCCGGAAGCTGAAAACTCGTAATTCTGGTGGCTACCATTACGGAACAAATAATCATCCCAGTTCACAAAACCACACCAAGGAATCGGTGCATACTGGTCAATATTCGAATCGGCATAAGCCCATGCTTCATTCTCGGTCATTCCCTGATGAAGTCCTACCTCATCATCGGTCTTACCGCTATAAGTTAAAGCATAATTCCGAAGCCCCTCGTGAATCAGGTTACGACGTTCCTGTCCGCCCATCAATTCGCGGAAAGGCATGGCAAAATTAGAGAAGCCCCAATCCGATTTCAATTTAAAGACCGGTTTACCTGCTTTTCCTTGTTTCGTGGTAATAATGACAACACCATTCGCTGCACGCGAACCATAAAGTGAAGCAGCAGCGGCATCCTTGATAACAGTGATGCTCTCAATATCCGATGTATTCAAGGTAGACATTACATCCAAACCGGAATCACTACCGGATGCACCAATATTACCTGACAATACGGGAATACCATCCACCACATACAGCGGAGAATTGGAGGCATTGAACGACCCCATACCACGGATACGGATGGACGTTGACGAACCCGGTATACCCGAACCGGTATTCACGCTGACACCGGGAGCCGCACCCTCCAACATCTGTTGGAAAGATACATTAGGCACATCTTTCACAGCATCTGTCTTTACGATACTGGCAGAACCTGCATAAGCCGATTTCTTGAAAGTACCATATCCCGTTACAATCACTTCGTCCAACAGGTTATTATCCACTTTCAGGATTATACTCATCGGCTTGCCGGGAGTTGCAACGACTTCCTGTGACGTATAACCGATATAAGAAACCATCAGAGTCACTTTCTTGTCTGTAACTTCCAGATGAAAATTACCGTCCATATCAGTCATCATACCGTTAGTTGTACCTTTCACGATGACATTAGCTCCGATTATCGGCTCTCCACTATCTTCAATTACTTTCCCTGTAATCGTATATTTCTCACGTGCAACAGTTTCCGTCCTAACGGGTTCAGCCTTACGGATGGCAATTACTCCATCATGAACCGTATAAGTCAGTCCGCTATTTCGCAGGCACTTGTTTAGCACTTCAGAAATCAGCTCATTCTTCACATCCAGATTTTCCACTCTGACTTTCTTCGCATCATTTGTGCTGTAGATAAAAGTAAAGTCCGTTTGTTTCTGAATTTCCCAAAGAACCTCATTCAGTGTTACATTTCTGAATTTGGCTGTAACCGTGGTCTGTGCGAATACAGATGCGCGCATCAGCCCTGAAGTCGTAATACAGAGAAAAAGGAACATCATACAAAGACGTTTTCCATATTTCCCAAATCTGGCAACATTACGTAGTTTTTCCATAAAACAGGGATTAATGATTAGTGAATATTTTGATAGTTTTTCCTTCTACTGTGACAGTTACTCTACCCGTTTGCTCCAACAATTTCACCAATGGGGTAATCTCATTATAGCGGTTAACATAGCAACCGAAGCGTAACTCCTTGGTCGCCTCATTCTCATAGACTACATCCATATCATACCATCTGGCAAGAGTTTTCATGATGTCGTCCAACCGCTGATCTTTGAAATTGATCTTTCCATGTATCCATGAAGTATAAAATGCAGTATCTACATTACGTACATTGATCTGGTTGCTGCCCGGAGTAATACAAGCCTGTTCCGATGGTTTCAAAATCCGGTTACTTCCATTTTCAGTCTGTACTTTTACAGAACCGCTGACAAGTGTAGTCTGATATTCTTCGTTTGGGTAAGCTGATATATTAAAAGTAGTTCCTAATACTTCTATTTTCATCCCTTTGGTTTGCACGATAAAAGGCTGTCCGGTTTTGCTTACTTCAAAATAGGCCTCTCCTTCCAGTTCTACCAAACGGCAATCCTGTGCAAACTGAACAGGGAAGCGGATGGAACTCATAGAATTCAACTGTACTTTACTTCCATCGCTCAACGTCAGCTGATATTCACCACCACGAGGAACATTTACCTTATTATATGCAAGTTTCTCGGATGTCCGGGCGGGAGCCTGCTGATAATTCAATGCTGTAGAATCCACCTGAATGACTGTACCGTCTTTTTCTTTCAATTCCACACCGGAGGTGGACTTCAAATCAATTGCTTCTCCATTATCCAGAATAAGAACGGCTTTCTTACCACCCGGAACAATTTGCTCCGTTGCTTGAGATAACGGCTGGGGTTCATTACCGCTCTTATATATTGCAACAGTAGCAATAGCCACCGGAAAGATGAAAATGGCAGCATATTTACATATATTCAATATCCGGTTTCTGAACCGATGGCGTTGGATTTTTCTTTGCACTCCCTCCCATCCGTCCTCTGCATGGAAAGTTTGCCGCTTCTGCATATTCTGCTTTATGTTCTCTTCTTTGCAGATTTCCTGAAAAAGGCGTTCGTTTTCGGGTGATTCATTTCTCCACCGGGTCAATACCGCCTGTTCCTCTTCCCCGATTTCATCAGATAAGTATCTGGCAATGAGTCTTGCAATATAGAAATGTTGGTTTATCATAATTCACATGTTTTAATCGTTGTTTATACTAAAACAGGTGAATTGAAAATCAGGGTGTATTAAAAATGTTTTTTTTAAAAAGAAACTATAAAAAGTAAAAAACCAAGTAATAATAGTCTTTCAAATATACACGTAATTTACGGTAGGCAATCTTTTTCTGGGAGTGTACCGTTTCGCCGGAAATATTCAGTATTTCAGCAATTTCCGGATTGCTTTTTCCTTCAAGCGCCAGTTGCATAATGCTTTTCATTTGTGGTGGCAGTTTTTCAATGGCCTCCACCAATATCCGGTAACTTTCTTCTGCTATGACCTTGTCTTGAAAAAAAGAATCTTTACTCATTTCCAAAACTTTCTGTGCATACTCGTTCATTACCTTGGTATGCTCCAATTCATTCAAAGATTTATTGCGTACCGACGTATAGAGGAATGATTTAATCTGATGCACATACATGAAATCATCGCGCAACTGCCACAATTTCACAAAGCACTCCTGAACAATATCAGCCGCTAATGCATCATTTTCGACATACTGATTAGCAAACATACATAGAGATATGTAATATTTGTCGAATATAGAACGAAACTGCGTCTCATCAGTTAACTTAATACTAATATAGTCTGTTGTGCCAATCACGTATTCTTTATTTTGGTTACAAATATACCATTTGAAAATTATGTAACCAAACAAAAATGAAAAATCACAATCTTTGTTTCATTACAAAACCCTCAAAAAAGTCGTCCCGGTAACTATTACCAATAGCAATTTCATACGATTTTATAAATATATCATTATTGTCAAATGATTCGATGTGATCGGTATTGACTATATAGGATTTATTCACCCGCAAAAAAACAGATTTGGGTAATAAATCGAATATAGCTTTCAGACTCATGCGAGTAATGATACGCTGGTCGTTCAGTTGAAGAATGACGTAATCTTTCAATCCCTCAATAAAAAGAATATCGGAGAAATTCACTTTGAAATACCGGCGTTCTGCCTTTACGAAGAAATATTCAGCGGCAACAATCGTTTCGATAGCTTCTTTCTCTTCTTTCAATAATAGAGAATGGTAGGATAACGCTTTATCCACTGCCTTTTGAAAACGTTCCGCTTCGACAGGCTTGATCAGATAGTCGATTGCATCTACTTCATAGCTATCCAACGCATATTCTGTATAAGCTGTGGTGAAAATAACCAGTGTCTTTTTGGAAATCGTACGGGCAAACTCTATTCCTGTAATCCCGGGCATCTGAATATCCAGAAAAACCAGATCGACTGCCTGTTGCTCCATAAAGTCGGAAGCAGTTGCAGCACTGTTAAAACTGCCTATCAACTGGAGGCTATCGAGTTCGTCTATCAATAACTTCATGGCCTCACGTGCCAAGGGTTCATCATCTACAATGATACAATTCATAATGTTATACTTAAAATTACAGAATAGAGATTTTCATCTTCTTTTTGTTCCAACTTATAATGTTCAGGATACAGTAATCCTAACCTACGCTGAATATTGGCAAGTCCGATTCCACCGACTTTACCCTGCCGGACTGCAACAACCGGTTGAGAATTCTCACACCGGAATTCCAGCCGGTGAGCATCCACCTTAAAAACTACATGGACATACGAAGAATGCTCACTATCAAAACTATGTTTCACCGCATTTTCCACAAAAGGAATGAATAATAAAGGCTGAATCCAAATGGAATCCACTTCTCCCTCCTGCCTCAACGTAAACTGGAAATTGTCACGGCGTATCTTTTCCAGATTCAGGTAGTCATTCAGGAAACAGATATCCGAAGCCAACGAAACTCTTTCACGCGAACTGTCATTAATCTGATACCGTAGCAAATCTTCCAGTTTGAAAAGTACTTTGGAAGCTTCTTCCGGACTTTTCTTTATCAGGACATTGGCATTATTCAGCATATTGAAAAGGAAATGCGGATTGATTTGATTCTTGAGAAATGTCAGTTCGGATTGCAAAGTAGTGGACTCGAGTTCGTCAATGCGCAGATTGTAGCGAAGCCAATGGGTAAACAAAGATATTGTCGTGGAACCTGCCGTGAGAAATCCGATAGTGAGCAACCCGGAAATCACATTGATAGCAGTTGTATACGGATCAGGATTACCCGGCAGAATCACCTCGAAAAGCAATCCTTGAGTAACCGAAAGAAAGATAATCACTGCTATATTTGTAGCTAAAGCCGCCAGCACATACCTCCCCCAACGATTCTTCAGCAAAAGACAGGGAACCAATAAATACAAATTGACATATATCACTATGTTCATTGATGCAAAATACACAAAGCATCCTCCCAAACGACGCCAGAGGGAAACACCCTGCAAAGGCTCATACCCAAAAACATTGATGGCAATCAACAAGAGCACCGCCTGTAACAGCAAATGCCTGTATATCCTGTAATGAGGACTCAACAGAAAAGAGGGGACTGTCAACTCTTTTATGCTTTTATCATTCCGGTTTCTGCCCGTCCTGCCTTTATCATCTTCTTTCCATCCCATCATTCGCCTCCTTTCAGTTCCAGTTGCATACTACATTCCGTCAATAATAGCCCGTAACGGTTGCCATACAGCAAGTTCAATCTCTGCCTGATTCGTTCCAGCCCTTTATCCGCCGACAGATTGACTTCCGGACAAAGGCAAGTAAACCATATCGTGCCCTGTTCCGCTTTCAGATGGATATTCAAAGAAACAGAAGCCGATACCTGCTGTTCACTTATCTGCTCCACTATATGTTTCACAAAAGGAACGAAAAGCAAGGGCGGAACCAACATCCGGTTCACGTCTCCTTCCGAAGTAAACAAGTAGCTGAACCGGGGCTGAAAATTCTGTTCCAATGTCAGGTAGTTGGTAAGGAAAGTAATTTCACTGCCAAGCAAAACTTTGGCCCTACTGCAATCATAAAGTTGATAACGGAGTAACTGGCTTAATTTCATCAATATCTTCGAGGCTGTTTCCGGATCGTCCTGCGTGAGTTGTCCCGCACGATGCAGTGTCTTGAAAAGGAGTTCGGGACTCACCTGTTCCTTCAACTGCTCCACTTCCGACAGCACATGGGCTTTTTCCATTTGCGAGACACGCTGATGATCTACCATCCACTCTTTCAAAAGCAACGTCACCGCCCCTCCTATCATGCAGAGCGTGGTCAGCAAGAAGGAAGAAATATAATCCATTATCATAGGTAGCGAGAAGTAATATTTCCGCACCTGAAGCTCCGGCCAATTTGAGAAAACAGTATATTCCGTTACCATCTGCATTACGAGTGCGGCTATCATGGCCGCAGAGAGCAGTGACAGATAAGCCAGATAACGTCTTTTCAGCAAATATTGCGGGAATAAGTGAAAAAGATTCAGATAGATCACGGCAAGATAGGCGAGCAGGTACAAAAAGGTAAACACATAAACCCATCCCCCCAATACCTCCCGGTAGTCTATAAAAATAATAAAGACCTGATTTAAGGAAATCACGCTTAATATGGCAATAAGCAGCAGATAACGCCCCCATCGAAGCTCCGGGCTTGTGAGAAATCGGTACAATAAGGTGGATTCTTTACTTGCCGTAGCAGTTTCAGTTATCATTCATTTTATATTTAAAAGACGAAGATAGAACTTTTCCAGTTAGAATTCAAGTTTATAACTCACATTTGTCAATACCGTAGAACCATCAGTCGCATCTATTTTCCCGGTTTTCACATTATATTCATGCCCGTAGTGTTCTTTTGCTCCGGTAAAGTTTAGTCCCTTCATGGCAAATTCATGAGATACTTTCCGTTTGTTAATGCGATAGCTGACTGTATAATTACCGATAAACATGGGCGAATACTGTTTGGAGAACGCTTTCGTTTCATCATACTGCACTTCCTTGTCCGGATGATTCATCGTTGCTTCCCTATCGAAAGGAGAATAGCGGTCGCCTCCTTGCAGAGTCAGTTTCAGGTTGACACTAAGGATATTCTGCTTGTTGCGTCCCAGCATCCATTCCTTGCCAATCAGTCCGTTGATGACATAATTACGGTTGAACTTCGTGTTATACCATACACCGTCTCCACCGCGGTAACGGGAGTCGAACCAAGAGCCCGAAATCATGTAATAAAGTCCTTTCTCCAAAAAACGTTCAAGGGTGATGTCAATTCCCACATTACGCCCTCTTCCTTTATTGACCAATGCATCTTCTACGTAGAAGTCGGAGCGGTTGAGTACGGAGTACGAACTGTCTGCCATTACAGGTACGTCGTGAAGGAACTGGATATAAGGTTCTATTTTCAGATTCATGCGGTCGGAAATCTTGTAACCGAAGGACAACATGAGGTGCTGTGCCTTAGTAAAATCCAAGTCTTTGTTGACGGACTTATTTTCCGTCCCTTTCATTTTCACGAAATAGACATCCATTTTCTCCATGCGGCTGTACATACCGTAAGCAAGCGCAAAGGTAGCTTTCGGAGCAGTCTGCCATTTCAGTCCCACACGGGGTTCGACAGACCATTTGTTGTTCAACGTCAGCAACTGCCCGTAGATACCGGCATTCAGTGTCCACCGTTCGCCCAATCCTACGGAAGAGCTGTTGTAGGCGGAAATCAGGCTGGTGTTGCCGTTGCCTTGAGATACGGTTTCCAGTGATTGGGCTTCATAAGGAGCAATGGACAGATTCATATCATAAAACATAGCGGTGTAGGTAAATCCTGTCTTATTGGTAAACCGGTTGCTGAATTTACGGTTGAAAGTGGTCGTCAGTATCAGGTTCGTATGTTTCGACTCGAGATCCATATAGGGAGTGGACTCCAAAGCATGATTGAACAAAGATGCCCCTCCGTCCAGTTGCGAATAGGTGGCGGCAACGGTCGTTCTCAATGATGCGTCATTATTGAAGAAATAACGGTGGCTGATACCTCCGGCTGCCATATACTGTTTGTCTTTCGATTCGCTACGGTCACCCAGATACTCCCATTTCTCTGTGTCACGTTCCATGTCGCTTTTGAACTTATCTATCAGGCTGGTTCCCCAGACGGAGAATGTTCCGGCTTTCCTTGTCGGGAAGTTCAGCTTGAAGTTCAAGTCCTGATAATCCATTGTCCCTCCGTCAAGATTCAACAGTCCGGTGGTAGAGTAACGGTAATTGAAGATATAAGATGCCTTATGCTTCTTGCTCAACGGGCCTTCGGAAGCAACATCAATCCCCATGATTCCCACCTGAATCGTGTTTTCATTCTTTTGATTGTTACCGTTGCGCAGCTTCATATCGAACACGCCGGATACGGCATTTCCATATTCAGCCGGAAAAGCTCCGGTGAAGAAATCGGAATTTCCGAGCACTTGCGAACTAAGGGAAGAAAGGATTCCTCCGCCCAACGTAGCGATATCGGCAAAATGATTCGGATTGGGGATTTCAACATCTTCCAGTCTCCATTGCAGCAGATGGGGCGCATTGCCATGAATGGAAATGCCATTGGATGAAACACTGGGTGCCACTCCGGCAAAAGCGGAAACCAGACGTGCAGGGTCGTCAAACCCGCCTGCGTAACGGCTCGCTTCTTCCACGCTCAACATACGCGCCCCGGTGGTAGCCATTTTATTCATCGCTTCCTCTTTGTTTGTCCGTGCCCGGATCACTACTTCATTCAGTTCGTTCACGCTCTCTTTCAGAGGGATTTCCAGATAGACTTCTTTAGCGGAAGTCACCAATATTTCTCTGAAAATGCCGGGTTCATACCCCATGAACGCTGCTTCTACCGTATGTCTTCCGACAGGGACCTGCGGAAGGGTGAAACGTCCGAGACTGTCCGTTGTCGTCCCTACTCCTTCCTTATCTGACAATTTCACAGTCGCATACGGTATAGGATATTTCGAATCTCCGTCTACTACAATCCCGCGAATCGTCTGCACCGGACGTCCTTTACGCTCTGCCGTCTGCCCGAAAGCAGCTACGGACACAAATAAAGCAATTAATAACAATATCCATCCTCCATAACGATACATTTTCCGCGTGAGCTCCTCACTTAAAACTCTTTCTAAGGTTTTAAGTACTACTCCGCATTCATCTACTGATACTCCCGAACGGAGTGCTACTTCTTCCAGCAACATAGTTTTATTCATCTTCATGACTTATTCTGTTTTCTATTTCGACACGAAGATAAAGGATAGGACATCACTTATTTTTCCAATGAGACGAACACAGCTTGTTTGTAGACAAAATACGGGATTAGCAAGACTTTATTATTCTCTTTACGACTTTTTCTCTCCTTTCGGAACAGAAGGATAAACAATTAATTCATATTTACACGACAAAATCACGATGTATTATGAATACAAATTCATTTATTTCATCTAAATTCGCATCCATTTTTATCGCAAATAACTTATGAACACAACTATTGCTATTATTTTCGGTGGTAAATCTGCCGAATACGAAGTCTCATTAAAGTCGGCAACCAATATCTTCAATGCCATAGACAGAACGAAGTTCATCCCTCTCTTAATTGGCATTGACAAATCAGGAGAATGGTTCTATAATCCGCAATATGATGAATTTGATATTAATTTAACAAAGAACGATTATTTCGCTCATGCAACAAGTGTCTATCTATCTCATTCGAAAGAAAAGATTGAGATTATAAGCAAAGAAACTAACAGCACTTTAGCAAGTATTGATGCTGCATTTCCTATTATACATGGCACGTATGGAGAAGACGGTACATTGCAAGGAGTTCTTAAATCTATGAATGTACCTTTTGTCGGTCCTGATATACTAGGTTCGGCCATTGCAATGGACAAAGATGTAACGAAACGACTGTTGAAAGCCGCCGATATTCCTGTTGCAGCTTCTTTTACCTTATATAAGCAGAATCCTATAGAGTACTCTTTTGAAGAAATATCGTCAACATTAGGGCTTCCCCTTTTTGTAAAACCCGCTAATGCCGGTTCGTCAGTGGGTGTCAGTAAAGTGACGGACAAAGACGAGTATAAGACAGCCCTATCAACCGCATTCCTGTTTGACAATAAAATTCTTATAGAAGAAGCTGTTATCGGAAAAGAAATAGAATGTGGAGTGCTGGGTAATGAGGACATACGGGCATCGGTCGTTGGGGAGATTGTCGCCACAAAAGATTTTTATTCTTATGATGCCAAATATATCAGTTCCACCGGAGCAACTTTACAGATACCAGCCCGGATAGATAGTCACATAGCGGAATCTATCAGGAGTTGTGCTGTCAAGGCTTTCAAAGTTATTTGTTGTGAAGGTATGGCAAGAGTCGACTTCTTCCTTACAAATGATAATAGATTCGTACTGAATGAAATAAACACATTACCCGGTTTTACTGAAATCAGTATGTATCCTAAGCTATGGGAACATTCCGGAGTTTCTTATACGGACTTAATTACGAAATTAATTTCTCTGGCCTTACAAAAGAACGAACGTGATAGAAAACTCTCAATAAATATAAAATAAATACAAGACTTTATTGACATGAAGAATAAAAATCAACCAGAAAAGTCATACACCTTTTTCAATCTGAATGTTCTATTTTTAATATGATATAAAAAACTATTGGTTGGAAAAGAATGAGCTACTCAATACAACCGTATCCTAAACAGTTCATTTCCGTATGGATGAGCTAAATATTACATAGTAAAAAAAGATCTATCATACCACCATTCATTTTAATATTATTCTAATTATCAAAGGAATAAGTATGATAGATCTCTTTTTAAAATATATCTATAAATGAAAAGATTTATAGTATATATTATATTATTGTCTAGCCTTTCCGATCCGGTTTCCACACCGGAATCCCTTTTCCCCTTCACAGACTGCAAGAGAGAACAGTTCCGGAAGTTCTTGCAGCAATTATATTTTAAAGTCCTTTCGTTATCACTGGAAGCCCGAAGAATCCTTTCTGCAAAGTCAGTGTCTTTGTTTTGCCTTGCCGGGTCTTATTATAGGTAGAGAGTGATACGTGCAACGTTTCCACAGTTCCATTCTCAAAGGCCACCTGTAGATAGTATTCCTTACGCACACCATCCGACACATAACGCCGCTTACCTACCCGGCGTGTCTTCTTATACGTCTTCTGAAGTTTCTTCTGCACGATAACTTTTTCATCCTGCGTGGAAGCAGGATCCGCCAGACAATAGTTTCCCACCAGAAACAATGCATAGCTGACAGCTCCCACACAAACCACATGGCAAAGCAGATTGAGGGTTTTATCACTTCCTGCCGTCAACCATGTCCACTTTTTATAAAGAGGAAGTGTAAGAATAGCAATCACTAAAGCCACTCCGACAGGTATCCACCAACTGGCCAACGTATCTTCATAAACAACGTAACCGACAGCACACGAAATAATAACTATAAAAAGCATCAGTACACGAAGCACCTTAATAAATACCGATTTCATAACATTGCAGTTTATGCCTGCAAATATACAGAATTAGTCAGATAAAAGAGACAGTCGTGCCATCAAATAGCAAACGGTAGATTCCGCTCCCTGATTCAAATTGATGTTATTTTCTTCCAGTCCGTCATAGCAACCACCGGTAGCAGGATTGTAAACAATCTGATGTAAATGGTTATTGCCCAGAAACCAGTTGAAAGCATCTTTTTGCATACGAAGATATTTTTCGTCCTTAAATACTTGATAAAAGGTCTTCAGAGCAATCACCATGCCCGCCACGTCTACGGGCTGTTCTCCAAATCCATGACTGCTCTTCCCTTTGTGCATCCATCCCTGATTGGAAACCACCTGAATACGATTGCCTACAAATACTTTTTTCAATAAGAATTCGAAAGATTCATGGGCTATTTCTTTATACTCCTCTCTGCCAATAGCCAGATGGGCCAACAACATTGCTTCCGGCAAAATGGCATTATCATAAGTGAGATATGCCTCAAACCATCGCCAATGCACTTCTGCCGTTCGACGATATATCTGCGCCAGTTTATTGGCCAACAGCCAGATGCACGCATCGGTCTGCGCCGAAGGACATTCACGGCTATAATAGTAGAATCCCTTGAGCATAAAAGCAATGCTACGGGGAGACTCTATCCGGTCGAACCGTTGGAAGGTACGCTTGAGAATAGCTTCCGCCTCCTCTTTCCACGGAGCGGGAAAATGCCCGGCACAAGAAATAAAATATCCCAAAGCGCAAACAGCCCGTCCATTACTATCGTCCAGTCCCACTTCCTCATTTTGCAAAGTGAATATTCCATCTTTATCCACGTAATTCAAAAAAGAGCCGTCCGGCTGCTGACAGTAACGGATAAAATTCAAGTAGGTCTTGACATACCGCTCTTTCACTTTTCCCTGTCCCGTAGCAACCACCTGACACATCGCCATTAACGCACGTGCCGTATCATCCAATGTATAGCCGGTGGAACTGTCCGGACGATTTCCTTTCGAAAACTGGATAATTCCCCACTGGCGGCTCATGCGCCGGATATGGTAAGTGTCTATGGGAGGCAGAGAATAAATCAGTTCCTCTTCCACCCTGCCCGTTTTCTGGAAAAGAGACGCATAGGCAATAGCCACATTTTCCCAAGCTGTAGCCGCTGTCTTCTGCAGACCGACCAGTTTCATCTGAGTCCGCAACTTTTCATCAGCAAGCAGATGATTGGCAGCTTCGGACAACTGCTCCGAATTCTTAAAGTCGAAGATGATACCGGAATCATCACTCAACAATTCCAATGCATGGGGAATAGGGGTAGCTATAATCGGGCATCCGCAGCTTAACGCATAAACAAATGTCCCGCTCACTGCCTGATTCGGGTCACTTGAAGTAAAAAGATACACATCTGTCAACTGCAAATATTCCAATAAGACGGGAAGTTCAAGATATTGATTGATAAAGAGCACATGTTCTTCCAGATGCAACTCCTTTATTTTCGCTTCCAACAGATTACGATATTTCTCTCCTTCTACTTTCAGTACCCCCGGATGCGTTTTGCCGATAATAAGGAATATCACAGAAGGATTCGTCTTCACAATGGCCGGTAAGGCATCCAATGTGGTTTCGATACTTTTGCCGGGACTGAGCAGCCCGAAGGTAGAAAGCACACGCCTGCCCGAAAGCTGATAAAAATCTTTTAATTTGCTCTTATCTCTGAACGATACTAAATGGGTACCGTGAGGAATCACCGTAATTTTATCTCCATCTGCCTGATAATCCCGCAGGAGAATCTCCCGGGAGTTTTGTGTCATGACTACCAGATTCGCACAGGTAGCCATCATTCTTCCCACACTCCGGTAAAGGGCGGGTGAAGGTTGCGCAAGTACTGTATGAAAGACAAGAATCACGGGTTTGAGAAGTTGTTGCAACATTTGCAGAAAAGCTTCTTCCTGCGCTGCATATAATCCGAATTCATGCTGCACCAGCACCATTTTAACTTCAGAATTTTCATTCAACTGTCTGGTTAAAGTAGCATATGCAGAAATATCCGACGTATCAAGAACATACTCGACGTCTTCCGTACAAGTCTGTTTTTCCGTATCGGACTCCACTGCACATATCTTTATGGAGTAAGATTCTCCAAACTTTGAAAGGATAGCCCGGATCAAGTCCTGGGCAAAAGTGGCTATGCCACATTCACGAGGAGGATAAGTAGTAATACATATTATTTTTCTCATTTGATTTGTTTTATTAATTCATCTAACAACTCTGTCAGTTGCACTGACACGCAAGCCACATATTTGTCGGCTGCTCCATAATAGATATAGAGAGTGTCGCCAAACAGGGCTGTGCCCGTTGGAAAACAAACTCTATTGACTACACCGGACAGTTCATATTCTGCCTCGGGAGTGAACAACGGATAAGGCAAACGGGCTATTTCAATAGCCGGATTGTCTATATCCAACAAAGCCGCACAGGCGGAATAAACATAGCCGGAAGGAGTATCATATACACTATGATAAATCAACAGCCAACCGGCTTTTGTCTCTATCGGGGGACATCCGGCTCCGATGTAACTTGATTCATGATCGTGATAAGGCGCCAGCAGGATGCGTTTGGCGAAATTCTGATAGTATCTTTTCCAGAACTCTTTCGTCAGCATATCAAAACGCTCTACCGCCACATACTGGATGTCAGGACGAATACGATGCATAAAATAAAACTTCCCGTTGATTTTCCGGGGAAAGAACACTACGTTCTTATCCATCATATAAAGCGGATGCCCTTTCTCGTTAGTTGCCTCACGTTTATTGCCGGAGCGGAAATATTTACTGATAATGGCCTGCTGGGTACGAAGCTGTTCCCGGAATTGCGGATAGGTTATCTGGGAAGTAATGATGCCTTTCTTCTCAAAATGTCTCAAATCCGAAGAAACGGCGAGAGCACCGACAGCACTGTATCCGTCATAGGCTGTATAAGTGAGATAATAGAGATCCTCTATCTTTACGATCCGGGGATCTTCCACTCCTTGGCACTCATACTCAAACTCGGAAAACAGCAATGGAGCCACATCCCTCTCTACCACCGTCAAAGGACCTTCAAGCCGGCAATAACCGATGGATGAATAGTTTCCTTTTTTGACTGCACGATAAAACATATGCACCGTATTTCCTTCGGCAATCACTGCCGGATTCATCACACCTTCGTTCTCAAACTCAAGCGAAGTTCTTTCCAATATAACACCTTCCCTTTTTACATGTACCATTATGTCCTTGGTATTATACTCATTCCTTTGTCACTCTTACTCTGCTTCTCTCTCTGATAATCAGTCAGTACTTTAATCTTCTTGTCCGACTTTTCTTTCTTTGCTTCTCTTTTTTTCTCTTGACCTTTCATAATTCATTTCTTTTTTAGGATAGTTTATATTCGGGGATAAAATAGACGGGATTTCCTTTTCTGCAAGTTACGGTATTAATTTCCGGTAATACGATAAACTTCTGATTATTATTCTTTTATAACAGTAAAGTACATTTAAGGTAGCAAATGAATAGCCAACGAATACTTATAAGTACAAAAACATAGCATATAAGATCCAAACAATAAATGCCGTTAAATATCAACACTTTACCAAATTACCATTCCAACCAATAAGCATATTGGAATTTTATTGACAACTCACGATAGGATGAGAATGATAGAATAATAGAAAAGACAGAAAAAACTCATTTTAAACATGGTGACGGTATCCACTTATGATAGTGACGGTATATTCATGGGATAGGGTAACCATCCCGACCGGATAGTGACGCTATCTTTCTGCTTGGAAAAGAGCATAAAAAAAGGCTATCTATCCCAGACAGCCAATCTTTTGTTAACCTTAAATCTAATACTATGAAAAACACATTGCAAAGATACGGACTTTCTGCATATCTCCAAATTCTCAGGCTCAAGCAGCGTATCTTATAACATGGTTTAATAGAAGTAATAGTTTCGTTAACATTTAACATAAATCCATCGGATATTAACGAATATCCGATGGAGTAGATTCTGAGATTACTCATATCGTAATGAACGAGCAGGTTTGCTCATTATTATTTTCATTGTCTGGAAAGCCACTGTCACAAATGAGATAAACAGCATCAGCAATACAGGTACTATAAAGAACCATGCTTTGAGATCGCAGTGCCGCACTGACCTTGTTTGGATGCCAGCAATTAGCCCAATACGACCAGCTGAAACCTATCCTGCAGGAAAAAGTATTCATTCCGTTCTTCACCACCAAATCTGAAGGAACCGGTATCGGGTTAAGTCTCTGCCGACAAATCATCCGTAACCACAACGGTCATCTGTCTATTTTGGAAAGCCGTCCCGGTAAAACAGTTTTTCATATCGACATTTCACTGTAAAACAAACCTTTCACGGTCTTCGAGTGTTTATTATCATATAAACGAATTTTACACGATATGAGCACCAAAGAACAATACTGGAAATATTCCCTCATTGTCATCATCCTGTTTATGGGAGTCATCATCTTCCGCCAAATCACTCCTTTTCTGGGGGGATTGCTGGGAGCACTCACCATCTACATTCTTGTACGCGGACAGATGAATCATCTGGTAGAAAAACGAAAGCTGAAACGAAGCATCAGCGCACTGTTGATTACCGCAGAAACGATTTTCGTCTTTCTTATCCCTTTGGGGTTGACTGTCTGGATGGTGGCAAACAAGTTACAGGATATCAATCTGGATCCACAAACCTATATTGCACCTATTCAACAGGTAGCAGAATTCATCAAAGAGAAAACAGGATACGATGTATTGGGAAAAGATACGCTGTCATTCATCATGTCCATACTTCCCCGTATCGGACAAATTATAATGGAAAGCATCAGCAGCCTTGCCATCAACCTGTTCGTCATGATCTTTGTGCTTTATTTCATGCTGATTGGAGGAAAAAAGATGGAAGCTTATGTCAATGACATTCTGCCATTTAATGAAACCAATACGCAGGAAGTCATTCACGAAATCAATATGATTGTCCGTTCCAATGCTATCGGTATTCCCTTACTGGCTATCATCCAAGGAGGCGTGGCTATGATAGGCTATCTGCTTTTCGGAGCACCCAACATACTGATGCTGGGATTCCTGACCTGCTTTGCAACCATCATTCCGATGGTAGGTACGGCATTGGTATGGTTTCCTGTAGCCGCTTATCTTGCCATCAGCGGAGACTGGTTCAACGCCATCGGGCTTTTTGGCTATGGGGCTATCGTCGTATCGCAATCGGACAACCTTATCCGGTTCATCCTCCAAAAGAAGATGGCGGATACGCATCCGCTTATCACTATTTTCGGAGTAGTCATCGGCCTGCCGATATTCGGGTTTATGGGAGTCATCTTCGGTCCGTTGCTTCTTTCATTATTCTTTCTTTTTGTGGATATGTTCAAGAAAGAATATCTCGACTTGCGAAATAACCTCCCATCGAGATGACGGAACTACCGAAAAATTGTGTACTTTTGCGGCTGTAAAAACGACACTAAAATTTGATGGAAACATTTACATTCAATACTGTCGAACTGATTCTTTTATCGGCGGCAGGTATTCTTTTTATCATTCAGCTCATTTATTATTTCGGCCTGTACAATCGAATACATGTCCATAATAAGGCTGTGGACAAAGAAGAGGCGCATTTCACACGAGAACAGCCTCCACTTTCCGTGATTCTCTGCGCACGCAATGAGGCTGAAAATCTTCGTAAAATTCTACCTGCCATTCTGGAACAGGACTATCCACAATTTGAAGTGATTGTCATCAATGATGCTTCCACAGATGATACCGAGGATATACTGGGAGTGATGGAAGAAAAATATCCTCATCTTTACCATAGTTTTACACCCGAAAGTGCACGCTATATCAGTCATAAGAAACTGGCTCTGACGTTAGGCATCAAAGCCAGCAAACATGACTGGCTGGTATTTACGGAAACAAACTGTATGCCCGCCAGCAACCAATGGCTAAAACTGATGGCACGTAATTTCACTCCACAGACTCAAATTGTGTTGGGATATAGCGGATATGACCGCACAAAAGGATGGTTGCACAAACGTACTGCATTCGACGCTTTATTCCAGTCCTTGCGCTATCTGGGATTCGCGCTAGCCGGAAAACCTTATATCGGTATCGGACGCAACCTGGCTTACCGAAAAGAACTATTCTTTCAACAGAAAGGTTTCTCCAAATACCTGAATCTGCAACGTGGAGAAGATGATTTATTCATTAATGAGCTAGCTACCTCCTCCAACACCCGTGTTGAAACAGACTTCAACGCTACCACACGAATACAGCCCGTATATCGCTACAAAGATTGGAAAGAAGAAAAGGTTAGTTATATGGCTACTGCCAGATTCTACCATGGAATACAGCGTTACCTTCTGGGATTTGAGACACTCTCCCGTTTGTTATTCTATATTACCTGTATAGCAGGTATCGTATTCGGGATTCTTAATTTCCACTGGCTGGTAGCAGGCATCGCATTCCTGATCTGGTTACTGCGCTTTACAATACAAGCTGTCGTTATCAACCGCACGGCCAAAGAAATGGGTGGAGGACGGAAATACTATTTCTCGTTACTTGTTTTCGACCTTATCCAACCTGTACAGTCATTGAAGTTCAAACTCTGCCGTTTCTTCCGGGGAAAAGGGGATTTCATGAGAAGATAAACCGGATTTCGTGAGAAGGCAGACTTATTATTGAATCAATCGCTGCATATAAATAGCATCCGAACCATCGTGATAATAGCATGGCTTTATTCCTGCAGGAATAAAGCCATTTTTCATATATAGTCCGATAGCGGAAGTATTGGTCACTTTCACTTCAAGCGTAATCTTTGCAGCCTTACATTCGCCGGCCGTCTGAATCGTCTGATCCATCAATACCTGCCCCAGTCCTCTTCCTCTATAATCCGGATGAACAGCTATCGAATAGATTCTTAAATAGCGAGTTCCCCCATGAAATAACAGGGAAACATAAGCAATCACCCTATCTCCCTCCATCATCACATAGAAAGTTCCTTTCGAACGACTTATCAGATAGGCAAACTGCTCCTTTGAGAAACTGTCTTCCCGAAAACACTCCCACTCTATTTCCAAAATAGCGGGAATGTCTGCCTGCTGTGCTTTACGGACGACTATCGGCTCCATAATCAATAATGTTTCGTTTCTAACGCTTGTTCAAAGTGATTCAACAAACGGTAATACATTTCATCACCGATAATGGCATCTTCCAGTCCATGATCAATGCTCGGATTATCATTGATTTCAATTACATAAGCCTTATCATCCACCATTTTCAGATCGACTCCATACAACCCTTTTCCTATCAGATTGGCAGCCTTAACAGCTGTATCCAATACCACACGAGGCACCTGATAAATAGGAATCGTATCTACCAATCCACAACGGCTTCTGCCCGAATCATAGTGACAGTAAATCTGCCAGTGTCCTTTTGCCATATAATATTTGCAAGCATAGAGCGGTACACCGTTCAATAAACCGACACGCCAGTCAAACTCCGTTGGAGTAAATGCCTGTGCCAGCAAGATAGCCGATTTTTCAAACAGTATCTTCAGACTGGCTTGCAACTCTTCTTCGTTCGACACTTTTTTCATACCAATGGAATAAGAGCCATCCGGTATCTTCAGGATAAAAGGAGCGCCTACCTGTTCGCTTATCTGTTCGAACGAATGATGGTTGGATTGAAAAATCAATGTAGACTTGGGAGCAGGTATCTTTTCTTTCTCAAAAAGTTCTTTCAGATACACTTTATTCGTGCACCGGATGATAGACAGCGGATCGTCAATGACAGCCATTCCGTTTTGTGCAGCCAACTGTGACAAATGGAATGTATAGTGATTGAGCGACGTTGTAGTACGAATAAACAAGGCATCAAATTCGAGCAAACGAATAGCGTCATCTTCGGTAATCATCTCCACATGGATATTCATTTTCCTAGCTACCTCCGTCAATTTGTGCAGAGCGCCTTTATTGCTGGGAGGAAATTTCTCCTGTGGATCGACCAATACAGCCAGACTATAGCGGGAAGCCTTTGCCGACTTCGGTGCACGCCATATTTTCTTGTTAAAGTTATCCAGCGTATTGGCAAAAAAATCCTGCTCTTCATCATTGAGCTGATTCAGGGAAAGAAAATGAATACCCTCAATCTGATTTTTGGGATGAGTATTCAAAGCCACTCTCAACAATGGACAAGGGTAATTCTCGAAAATAAAACGTGCAATCCGTTCCAGACCTTTTTCCCGGCATTTGCCAAAGTAGATATTCAGATACCAGATATCATCCTTGATGTCATTCTTCTGTATCCATTGATAGCAAAGGGCTTGCAGACTACAATCCATCCGCACCCCCGTTCCGGCCTCCATTTTGTTGATGATATCAACATCCGGAATGACTTTCTGTCCTCTCGTTTGGGCTAGCAGCGAACAGTAATACCCTTCAGAGTTATAACTGTAATCATTGCTAAGATTAATAACTAACTTCCGGTCTTTCTCCACCGGCTTGTTTTTCAGATAGTCGGAAACAGTCAGGACACTACTTGTCTCATAATACGGTTTCCAGTCATCCAGATTATCCAACAGAATTAACACATTATTCATAATGGTTAAAAATTAAACCTACAAGAGGATATTAAGTAAATTGGGCGCAAATATAGACATATTATTCACTCCACATCACGCAATGGACCAAATTATTTTTGCAGTAAAAATCAGATAGGAAAAAAGAGGATTATTCGTATCTCATGGAGCTTGCCGGATTGATCTTAGTGATCAGAAATGAAGGACCAATCAGCATCAATACAGATGCAAACAAAGTGCCGAGATTAATCAAAACGAAAAGTAATACATTAAAGGAAACCGGAACAGTATCCACATAGTAAGTCTCCGGATCAAGTTTAAACAGTCCGAACTGTGACTGAAGAATACAGAAAGCCAAACCAATGGCATTGCCCCAAAGCATGCCTTTACCAATCAAAAAGACTGCAAACCAAAGAAAGGTTCTACGAATCGTGAAATTGTTGGCTCCCAATGCTTTTAAAATACCAATCATATTGGTACGTTCGATGATGATTATCAACAGGCCGGAAATCATAGTAAAACCGGCCACCCCTATCATCAGAAACAGGATGACCCATACATTCAAATCCAATAAGTCGAGCCAAGCAAATATCTGCGGATTCAACTGTTCGATATTACGCACATAATACACACCGCCCAGTTTATCCATCCGGTTATCTATATCAGTTGCGATTTCATACGTTATGTCCTCCAGTTTATCGTAATCTTTCACCTGTAACTCTACACCGGTCACCTGCTCCGGTTGCCAGCCGTTCAACCGATTCACCAGATTAAGATCCGTCAATAAAAAGAGATTGTCGTATTCGGAAAAGTTCGTTTGATAAATTCCGGCAATTGTCAGACGCCGGGCACGGATATCGTCCTGTATATAATAGGTGTATATCTTGTCTCCCAGTTTCAACTTCATCTTAGTGGCCAACGCCTTGGAAATAAGCACCTGATTGGAAGAAACAGAATCACTGAAAACAGGTATCTCGCCTTCCACCAAATATTCCTTTATAAAATGAGGGTCAAATTCCGGACCTACGCCTTTTAATACCATTCCCTGAAAAGCATCATCCGTCTTAATCATTCCCGGTTTAGTAGAAAAACGCTGTACATGACTTATTTCCGGATAATCAGCAAGAGCAGTCATCATACTGTCTCCTACCACAATCGGATGAGTTTCGTAAGAACTGACCGCATCCAGATTGGTAATCTGGATATGCGATCCGAACCCTATAACTTTATTTCTCACTTCACTTTTAAACCCGATGACTACCGCCACTGCAATAATCATTACAGCCAAACCAATAGCAATACCCGCCATAGCAATGAGGACCGCAGGACGTGACACCTGCTTTCCGCCATCGCTTTCACGATAGATACGCCGGGCTATGAAAAGTGATAGAGACAATTTGTATAAATACTTAATACCTGATACTTAATACTTAAATTTATTCCGTTCTTCCCGGATACACTTCCAAAGCCTTCTGCAAGACAAAAAGTGCACGGGTTAAATCTTCTTTCTTCAATACGTAAGCAATACGAACCTGATTGATTCCGGAACCCGGGGTGGTATAAAAACCGGAAGCCGGAGCCATGAATACAGTCTGACCTTCATACTCAAAATCAGAAAGACACCACGCACAGAACTTATCGGAGTCATCTACCGGAAGTTTGGCCACTGTATAGAAAGCTCCCATCGGAATGGGTGAATAAACACCGGGAATACGGTTTAAACCGTCAATCAGGCATTTACGACGCTCAACGTATTCATCATACGTCTCACGATAATATTCTTCCGGAGCGTCTAAAGAAGCCTCTGCGGCAATCTGTCCAATCAATGGAGGACTTAGGCGTGCCTGGCAGAACTTCATGACAGCATCACGTATTTCTTTGTTTTTGGTAATCAACGCACCGATGCGGATACCACATTCTGAATAACGTTTGGATACGGAGTCAATCAGTACGACATTATTCTCAATTCCTTCCAGATGGCAGGCAGAGATATAAGGAGATCCTGTATATATAAACTCACGATATACTTCATCGGAGAAAAGAAACAAATCATACTTCTTCACCAAGTCACGAATCTGATTCATTTCACGACGAGTATACAAATAACCGGTCGGATTATTCGGATTACAAATCAGGATTGCTTTGGTACGTTCATTAATCAGTTCTTCAAACTTCTCTACTTTCGGAAGGGAAAAGCCTTCTTCAATGGTCGTAGCAATAGTGCGAATCTTTGCTCCGGCAGAGATGGCAAATGCCATATAGTTAGCGTATGCAGGTTCCGGAACGATAATTTCATCTCCCGGATTCAGACAAGAAAGAAAGGAAAAAAGTACGGCTTCCGAACCTCCCGATGTAATGATTATATCGTCTGCAGTCAGATTGATATTAAACTTTGCATAATATCCCACTAATTTCTCGCGATAGCTACGATAACCGGCACTGGGACTATATTCCAGTACTTTACGATCAATATTGCGTATCGCGTCAATCGCGGCCTGAGGAGTGGGCAGATCAGGCTGTCCGATGTTCAGGTGAAACACATGGACTCCGCGTTGCTTGGCAGCATCTGCCAAAGGAGCCAGCTTTCTGATAGGAGATGCAGGCATCTCGTTTCCGCGAATGGATATGGTTGGCATAATTTTATTGACTATTTTACAATTTACTATTTACTATTTAACTTGGAGCTGCAAATGTACGCAATAATTTGAATACAGAGACATAAAAACTTTAAAAACCTTAGCAAGGTTAAAATCGTTATGGTAATTTGAAAAGAAAGCTATACATTTGTCATACAGAAAACTTAAAACAATATCATAATGACCATACACCTTATCTCATTCGCCTCAATCCTTCACAAACAATCCTCGCTAAGAGGCTCGCACGAAGCTATTTTAAGCGAGATTGAAAAATATTATACTGTAAAGATGGTCGACTATCAAGATATGGACAAGCTTAATAGTGATGATTTCAAAATCATTTTCATCGCTACCGGCGGGGTGGAAAGACTGGTCATACAGCATTTCGAGAACCTTCCCCGCCCTGCCATTTTACTGGCGGACGGCATGCAGAACTCCCTTGCAGCTGCATTGGAAATCTCTACCTGGCTGCGGGGACGCGGAATGAAAAGTGAGATTCTACACGGTGAACTACCAGCCATTATCCTGCGTATCCATACACTTTATAATAATTTCCGGGCACAACGTTCCTTATTCGGCAAACGTATCGGAGTCATCGGAAGTCCTTCTTCCTGGTTAGTGGCCAGTAACGTGGACTACTTGCTGGCTAAGCGCCGTTGGGGAATTGAATATGTAGATATTCCATTGGAACGGATTTATGATCATTTTCAACAAATCACAGATGACCAGGTAGGAGCGTCATGCGCGGCTGTAGCATCTCAAGCTCTTGCCTGTCGCGAAGGGACTCCCGAAGATTTAATCAAATCAATGCGACTATACCGGGCGATAAAAAAGGTATGTCAGGAAGAAAATCTGGAAGCACTGACATTAAGCTGTTTTAAACTGATTGAACAAATCGACACTACCGGATGCGTGGCATTATCTTTATTGAATGATGACGGGATAATAGCAGGTTGTGAAGGAGATCTCCAGTCTGTTTTTACGCTATTAGCAGTTAAAGCACTTACGGGTAAAGACGGATTTATGGCAAATCCTTCCATGATCAATACCCGTACTAATGAACTGATATTGGCACACTGCACCGTAGGTCTCAAACAAACGGAGAGATATATTATCCGAAATCATTTTGAAACAGAAAAAGGAATTGCCATACAAGGGTTACTTCCGACGGGGGATGTAACGATCATAAAATGCGGCGGTGAATGTCTGGATGAATATTACTTATCTACAGGAACATTAACTGAAAATACCAATTATATTAATATGTGCCGTACACAAATACGCATCCGCATGAATACTCCAACAGAGTATTTCCTGAAAAATCCGTTGGGAAATCATCATATTATGGTTCATGGAAATTATGAAGATACGTTGAATGAGTTTTTCCAGGCGAATGCTTGTAAGCGGACAGAATAGCACTCTCTATTAATTTCTCAAAGAAGGCACTTTACTGATAAGCAAAACAATTCATCCGCTTATTAAGAAAGTGCTTTTTATACAGGTATATCCATACAAAATAAAATTTACCAAATAAAACCACCATTTATAATAGAAGATATGAAAACTAAATGATACTTTTGTATATCAAAACAATCTCATATCTAATATCATGGAATCTGAAGACGTCATCCGCAAACATTCTATTAGTGTTCTTTTCAGAATAGCTTTATTTATCTTAGTATACATCGGACTCATTGCATTGGGAGTGTTCCTGTTATGGATAGCATACCGGTTTGCCGTCTGGGGATTTCTGCATTTTACAGCCATCTCCAGTTTCAGGCTGATTTTGATATTGATAGGAGCAATGATAGGCGGAATCGGTTTTTCTGTCATGTTCGGTATTTATCTGGTTAAGTTCATATTCTCCAAAACCCAGAATATCAATGCAAATAGAAGACTCGTTACCGAAGCAGAGTGCCCTGCATTGTTCAATGCTATTCGTGAGGTGGCTTCTGCAACCCAATGTCCGATGCCTAAAAAGGTGTATTTATCACCGGACGTCAATGCATGTGTCTTTTATGACACAAGTTTCTGGAGTATCTTTTTCCCTGTAAAAAAGAATCTGGAAATTGGCTTGGGATTATTCACTTCCACCAATACTTCGGAACTGAAAGGCATTCTGGCTCATGAATTCGGACATTTCTCACAGAAAAGTATGAAAATAGGTTCCAGCGTTTATATTACGAATACTGTTTTATACAATCTTGCTTTTCAAGAAGACAAGTGGGATCAATGGGTAGATAAATGGTGTATGCTACCGGTTCAGCTTCTTGCCGTTTTCGGAATGTTAACCAGACGGTTCACTAATCTGGTGAGAAAGATTCTACAGAATATGTACAAAGTGGTCAACCGTTCCTATTTCCGTTTGTCCCGGCAGATGGAATATGACGCAGATGCCATCGCATGCAGCTATGTAGGCAACCAGGTTTTTGCATCCGCATTACGAAAAATCGAGGTTTTGGGAACTACTTTTGAAATCACCCGAAACGGACTGACTGACCTTTCCGAAGAGAAAAAGAAAGTCAGCAACATTTTTGAATCGCACCAGATTATCACAGATTTCATTACTTATAAAAATCAAATACCCCTCCGCTCTCAAAGCTTAATGAACAAAGATATTCCATCACAATATCCGGAATCGAGGATTGTTGTTGAAAATGTATGGGATACCCACCCATCATTAAGCAGCAGAATATCACATTTACCGATACAGAGCGGAGAAATATCCGAAAATGACTTATCATCTTCCTGGACTTTATTACCTGACAAGTATAAAGAAGAAATATCCCAAATCATAGAAGCACAAATTGCAGAAAACACACAAACCCCGGAAGATGAAATGAAAATTATCTCCAACGAAGACTTTACGCAATGGTATAAGGAGTATTATCGCAAAAACACAATCCCCGAAGAATATCAGACCTTTCTGCAAAGGGATATAGCTACATTTGACAGAAGTCTGGTTACCATCGAAGAAACAGAAAATCCATTTTCTCTATCCAATAGTGAGATAATAAAAGAATACTCAATAGCCACAGACGATTGGAATACACTATGCAGTGTCTACAACAAAGAATTGGAAATAGAGAGTATTTCTTATCTCGGAGAAAAATGCTCCATTGACAAACTTCCCATGGATAAGCACCGGACATATATACTTTCCTTATTCGAGAAAATAAAACAAATAGACCATGATATTTATAAGTATATATTATACCGCGTAATGGACGATGTTTCATTAAAAGAAAAAGTCAATTCATTGTATAATGCTATTTTCTTTGTGAAAGAATTTAAAGACCAATACGACATTCCTTTAACCGATCAAATCAATGCACTCATTGCAGAATTTAATCGACCTATAAACCGCGATGAAGAAAATATCAAGCAACTCAAAAAGACAGTTAATACTCTCGAAAAAGATATAAAACAAACGATGAGTATGTGTGATTGGAAAATACTGTCAGAAGTTACTGTACCGGAAACTATCAATCAGTTGAAATCATTCGTTGAAAGTCCCAATGATGAGTCAGAGCTCTCCGAGATTAATATTGAATATGTCAACACAATGATCCAATCTAAAGTTTTCTATTCTTATTTATTAGATAAAGTAGATAAGGATGCGAAAATAAAGCTTGGGAATATCATTGATAATATCGTTCAACAAAAATAAATGTATCATCCTGCTGACATACTGATAAAAATGAATCCTAAAAGCTGGACAATCAGCTTTTAGGATTCATTCCGTATTATCTTTTATCTACTCCGAAAACTAATATTGCAAGTTAATTTCAAATAGAGTTATCTTATTTGCAGTCAGAGCAGTAGCATTCTCCAATGTATAATCAAACATCACCTTTTGTCCGGCCTCATTTATTCCCACAAATTCAAAGATTCTACCAGCCAAAGTCTGTTTAGGAAGAACTCCCCTATATACATCTCCCGCTTTCATTAATGTGATAGTAGATAATGAAGCGGATGCGTCGGTTTTAGTTGTTGCAGTCTGGTTGATTAAATCTACAGATGAACCAGTTAGCACATTAAGCAGAGCAACCGAAGTCAACGTAACACCATCCGGCAAAGCCGGTTTTACTTCAATCCGCGCCATCATATGCCCAAACTGTAAACTGACAGCTCCCTCTCCCGGAAGAGCCTTTTCATTCTTAGCTACTAACAAATCACTCTGTGCGTAACCATTATCCTTTGACTGATCAGACAAAACTGTAAAATCAAAATTTGTGGTCGAATGATCCCCATAAGGATAATAAGCATAAAAATTGATAGGCGAATTATCCAATGGATAAGTGATTGATTTATCCGCGAGCCACTTTCCGTTGCCAGTGTAAGCATACATCACATTCTGGTTCAACACCTCTGATGCTCCGCGTTTTACACCAAAAACTCCTATCTGGTCATCCTCAACGAAAGAAGTGACTTTTCCCTCTGTAACGGTTCGCGTCTTTGATATATTCACATCGAAGTTGACTACCTTAGCAGATGGAACCAATTCATTCTCTGCATCCTGACTACAAGAAGTAAAACTCCCTATAAATGCAGACATTACCAATAGTATATTAAATCTTTTCATATTATTCACTGTTTAATTCTCTTTTACCTTTGTCAAAGATACATGATCCAAATAGAAATTCGAATTGGTAGCCGTTGGATAGAAACCAATGTAGAAATCATCATAATCGGCTACAGAAGCATCCGTGGCGTCAGCATCCGCATAAGAAGCTCTTCCGCTTACTCCCATTCTCGCAAAATTATAAGTGACGGAATATTCCACGTACTCTGATGTTGCAGTTACTTCCTTGTAAGTCGGATATTTACCGCCTACAAGTGCAGTCAATAATGGACATTTGCTTGTTGACGTTCTCACAAAGCAATTAATTTTTCCGGTTCCCTTTACTCTGAACTTCAGAATATATTCGCCTAGCTCTGCCTTACTCATTCGATACCCAACAAAAGACTGATACCATCCGGCTGTACCTCCGGTGTGAGACAGATATAACACATTATGATTCAATTGCTCATCTAATTGTATCGTCGAATTCCACCATACAGATGTAGCATTTACCGTTTTGAACCAACTATCCATAGGAATGCCACTATTAGCAGCAAACGGATTATTCCCAGCAGAGGCTTTCAAATCACCCAATAACAGACTGGAGATAGGTCTCACCAAAAAACTAGAGCCATTTCCTTGAATCACATTATCATCTTCTTCCCAGTCCTTAATAGGCTCTTCATCCATACTGATAAATTCAATCTTATCCAAGCTGACTTTAACCACTCCACTATAACGAATTCCACTCTTAATCTCCGATAACCAGCTCGCCAAACTGATCTTTTCTGTTCGTCCCCCCATTCCGGGAAGAACAATTTCGACGTAATATCCATTAGTGGCTGTCGACGGTAAGATACGTCCGGACGCTCCATTTCCCTCACTTTCCTCATACGCAGGAAGCAGGATGTCCTGCACATTTGTTATATCCTGAATACTTCCTGTCAACAGATTAAAATTTGCTTTGGTAGGCAGCCCCGTCAACTTAATGGTAGCATTTACCAAATACTCATCCTTTACTCCATCTCCGGCTTCCAACTCTACATTCAACTCTGCAACTACCGGACGAAGTTCCATCATTGTTTTCTTATTATCCCTATTCAATCCTTTACTATTATTGGCATACACAAAGCTGAAATTATCCGCTACTGTCTGATCCGCAATATTCAAAGGGTATAAGTCATCCTTTAGATTATCTTTATACGGGTAGTAAGCCACTATATCGACTTTACTTCCATCTTCAGGATAATACAGTACTTCATCTGTGGAAACAGGAGAAAAATATCCAACAGGATAAACAGTGGCTTTATGCTTTATATTATGATAGGGCATGATGATCTCCGTTGAATTGGCTTTCAGCATAGAAACACCGATCATCTGATTATTTTCCCATTGTACACCCGACTCATCCACATCAAATGTATACACTGTGCCCTGTATGACTGCGGGAGTTATGATCGCTTCCACTTTCTCATCATCGCTACACCCCGAAAAGATGCCAGCCGACAATATCACTAGAATCGAATAAAACAGATTGTTTTTCATATTGTATCTTATTTTATTATTAATCATTATAAATCTTCTCATAACGTAATATTTGCAGGCTTACCACAGAATGCACCCTGCGGCATTGCCACCGGAATATGTCTGCCGTTCCACTGAAGCACAATCTCTTTCAGCCCTGCATTCATGGCAGCATCTGTCACGGAAATGGTAATTTTCCCGTTAATATCCTCAATCAGTACCGTACAAGGGGCTGAAACTTCCAATCTTACATCACCCTTATCTAATACCTCCCCCGATTGATAGAAGACAGCTTCGATCACTTTGCCGTCTTTAGACTTTACAGCCTGCACTAATGTATCATTACGCAATACTTCAAAGGGTAATTCCGCTTCCGGCATTCCATCACCCGCATATACAACATACCCATAAGTATCATTCACCGGATTTTGTGTATGGTCAATCCATAAACGAAGTATGTCAACTTGCGATGGAAGATCTTTTATGCTTTTATTGGCTGAATTACGTTTTACCCAGTCCGTTTTCAGAGTCTCGCATATAAAAGATGCATTCTTGGTATACTGAGGCAATATGCTATATGCAAACTTACCTTTCTGCACCACCCAGAAAGATGTACCGTCTTTAGGAAAACTTTGCATGCCGGCACCCACCGGCAATATTTTACCATTGCTCCAAACAACAACTTCCGATTCCTTTTCAGGCTGGTCAATGGTAGTCCGGATAGTTCCCTGCATCTGAGGAGTCAGATTCGTTATTCCGGCACCCAAGGCTACCATATAGTCCTTCAACATAAAATAAGACTTGTATGCTTTCACTCCATAAAGTATCTCATTCTTAAGCGGAATATTTTTCTTTCTTTCAGATTCAATCTTATCCGTGGCATCCATCTTCTCAAAGATATATCCGGCAACAGCATTCTCTCCGCCATTTGTCGAAGCAGCCGCATAATTATGTTTACTGCAATATCCTCTCCAGTTAGTAACCGGAATTAATTTTTCCGCTCCCTCACGGGCGGTTACTCCCGGAGTCATAGTTATATCCCACGCTCCAATAGCTTTACGATATTCATTTCCACTTTTCTGAAATAAAGTCATGCCATCCGCAGGGTAAAAATTATACTCATCAGCGGCCGCCACTGCGCTTTCCAGTCCGTCACAACGAACAGATGCCATATTGACAATCATATGATAACGATCATTCTTCTTTATCAGGTCATCATTATTGAAAAACCAACGCGTACCATTATACATCCCGTCGGAATAGCCATTCATACTGATTAACCGTTTGCGGGCATCATGCAGAAAACAACGAAGTTCATTTTTCTGCACTGGCGTGAAAGAATCCGACCAATCTTTAAGCAACTTATCAACAATGGCCAGTGTACGAATATCAACTTTAGCCGGAGTGTAACGGGCCGTAAATCGGTCAATATAAGGAGTTATATTTCCTTTGTAGTAATACCAGTTACTTCCCCGGATAAAATTAAGCAAGGTTTCTATATTCTCATCGGTCAACTTCTTATCCCACGGGGAGTTCTTTAACGCACCCAAAATATTTAACGCATTAATTCCTCCATCAATAGGATATCCCCAGACAAGACACTGCATCCCGTGTCCCCAACCTGCGCCATCCGCCGTACAACCTTCTGTCCAGAAAGCGGTATTATATGTATTCTGTGAAGTATAACTTATCCCTCCCTGGGCTACCTGAACCAGCAGATCGACCATCGGGATAGATCTATACATCATAGCTACCGGCAATAACGGACGATATGCCAGCGCATTACCGCCTACCCACCATACATGGTTACGAAAACGTTCTATCTGTACTACATTTTTATCCGTCTCGTCATTCCGCAGGGGCTGTGTCCACGACTGAAGTGCCAGTGCTTTCAGCATTTCACACATATCAACCAACTGTTGATCTTTTGTTTTCCCGTTTTCCACCGCATCCATCTGTTTCAGGAAACAATAGTATATATTCACCGCAGCTGTAGGAATAGCAAAACAGGAAGCATGAAAGCGGTTCACCTTATTACTGCGACTCACCTCAAGATTACCATAATAAAGTATAGACTTCTGAAGTTTACGAAACACATCTTTATCCAATGAAACTCCCATCCGGTCGTTGCGGAACTCTTCCGAAAGTTTCCATAGACGATTCATTGCATCTGTAATAAACAATCCCATCTCTTGTGCATCTTTCCCTTCAATCACCTTTTTTTCCCTGCCTGTCCAATCTGTAAATGTACCATCATCGTTCAGGAATGCAAGAATTTCAGGTACTGATATTTTTATCTTTGTTAAATCATATGCACGATAAGGAACTGTAGCATACTGATTCCGAAATGTCTTGATTGCCTTTTCTTTTTTATCATCTTTCACTTGTTGCGCATCCTTGGAATACCGATACAAATTATCAAACGATAACCGGCGCTCCTCATTCTGAGCCTGAACAGCCAGAGCTCCTATCCAAAGAAGGACAATCGCATATATACAATTCTTTTTCATAACTAATCCTCTATTTACTGATCAATTCACGGGATTTTCTTTCACTAATATCTTAATCTCCTTTACCATGCTCTTTGAGTTCCAAGCATTCGAATTAGAGCCTACGAATGTAGCAGTATATTCACCCGGTTCGTTATACGTATAGGTATAAGACTGTGTTTTCATATTTAAAGACTTGATAGGAGTTCCCATATCCGGTGATACCGCAGTCAGATCTATAGCCTGACTAATCGCCCAGACATCGACATCCGACTTCAAATTGTCTGTTGTAGGCTGAAACAACAACGTAGTATTGCTAGCACTAAAATTAGTCTTTTTCGTAATTGCTTCAAAAGCATAATTAAAACCGAATTGCGATTTCGGATCATTCATTGTTGAGATAGAACCATCTTTCAGTTTCTTCGACACAACTAAAGAGGTGATATCCACACGAGGATATGTATCCGCATCTGACGCAGCAACAGCATTATAATGGAAAGCCAGATAAAATTTCTTATCTTTATAAGCAGTAAGATCCATTCCGTCAGCAACCGTTTCCCTGCCACTGGCATCTGCACAAAGCGGAACTTTCAGATGCAGCTGTCCGTTTGCTCCGGATAAACATTGCCAGTCCTCCTCTTTTATTGTGGAATAATCTCCATTAAAACTCTCTGAGATGAAAATAGACATTGTCTCTTTATTACGATAAGGTACCCGTGTATACTGCTGCAATATTTCATATGACAATTCAGCCGATTCTATCTCCACCCGCAAACGGTCTTTATTTGCATATTTACTCCCATCCTCACCGGAATAAAAAACAATATAATCCGGATTTCCACTAAAATCAAAGGTAACAGGCTCACCTGCAAATATTTCCTGTATATCATTGGATAAAGTCACGCCAAAATCAACACAATCCACTTCGTCAGCATCACAAGAAGAAAGCCATACGCCTGTCATTATCAGGAAAGAATAAAAATATATCTTTTTCATAATTTCGTTACATTAAAAGTTAAGATCACCAATTCACATTTTGTCCACAGGTCGGATTAGTATTCAGTTCTGCCTGGGGTATAGGATAATAGATATGTTTTTCTGCCAGGTTAATAGCAGGCAATGCTTTCACAGTGGTCAGATCATATCCGATTTTTTTATTCTGACTATCCATAGACTGATCCTTCAACAAATTGATACGGTCAAAGAAATATTGTTTTCCCCAACGGCGAAGCTCCATATGACGAGGCACTTCAAAGCATAGCTCCCTTGTACGTTCTACTTTGATGGAATCGCGGAAAGAACTTTGAGTACAGTCTGTCAATCCGATCTCCGATATTCCCGCTCTTTTACGTACTTCGTTTATCGCATCCACAGCTTCTTTTGTCGGCGAACCAGCCACCTCATTAGCACACTCGGCAATCATCAATAACACATCCGAGTAGCGCATTACAGGAAAGTTGATAGAGGAACTATTCAAAGACCACGGACGAACCGGATCATATTCAGCTCTCCATTTTCCGGGATCACCATCTACATAACTGGCTTTATCACTGTCTGACAACATCACTTTTTTAACTTTACCATCCGTCGTCACATATTTATAATCCGCAAAGTTCCACCATTTACGGGCATCTGCATCTTCGAACATCTTAAAAAACAATTTGGTGCCATGATACCAGGCATATGCTCTCGGTACATCGGGATCAGTAGTCGTCTGCTGGCTAATGCCCATATAAAGTCCCACTTTACCGCTTTCATTGGTCTTATCCAAACCGTTACCATAAAATTCGACCTCGAACATACTTTCACGGTAAGTCAGGTCATACTTATTGGAACACATATTAATAAATAAAGCACGATAACCATTCACCCCGTCCTCGGTCGTCTTATATAGAGTATGCAAACCGCTGTCTCTCACTTTACGCGCCCAGATAAGTGCGTCCTCCCAAGTATCAGCCTCAACTGGATATCCCGCCTGCCACATATATGCACGTGCCAACAATGCCTGCACGGTAGTTTTCGCAATGCGTCCCGGTGCATTCAGTTCATCAGCCGGAAGGCAACCCGGTTCCGCTTCTTCCAAGTCCTTTATAATCTGCCTATAAATTTCCGGCTGGGAAGATTTCTTCAGTTGTTGTTGTGCCAAATCACGAACAACTTCCAGTCTCAAAGGAACCTCTCCCCAATAAGCAACCAGATTCATATAGAATAATGCTCTTAATGCTTTTGCTTCTGCCAGAAACATTGTTTTCTTTCGTGCACCGCCACAATCTGAATCCGTGCGTCCGGTAATAGAAGCAATATAATCATTCGCACGATTAATACCCTCATACAAATGTTGCCAGGTAAGCTGTAAATAGGGATCCGTATTATTATAATTATTGAGTGAAGGCAATGCCTTGCTTTTATTATAATCGGCGCGATATACGGTAAGATCTGTTCCGGCGTCCAACTCTCCCCAGATATTCAGTCCATAAACACCTTCTGCTCCCAAACGGTCATAAATCCCGGCCAAACCTGCCATGCAACTATTCTCATCATGATACAGGTTCTTTTCATCCAGATTGCCATATACCTCCGTATCCAAAAAACTACAAGAGGAAAATGCCAAGGTTACTCCTATAATATATACTATTTTTTTCATCATATTCTGTTTTTATACCTGTTAAACTATAATCCTAACTTCACACCGAATGTAAAAGAAGTCGTTCTCGGATAAGCCGAATAGTCAAATCCACGAGTCATTGCCGAATTCCTGGTTGACACTTCCGGATCATATCCGGTATATTTGGTCCATGTCCACAAATTCTGTCCGCTAAGATACAACCGCAAGGAACTCAATTTAAACTTGCGAATCAGCTTTACAGGGAAATTATAACCTAACTGCACATTTTTCAATCGCAGGAAGGATGCATCTTCTACGACACGACTTGTATTGATGTCGGACAGTCCGCCATCTACCCTCCATAAATAATTCGTATAATTTCCAGCTGCATAAGTTCCGTCACCATTGTCTATACGAGGTGTCCAATGATCTTTTGCAGAAGCAAACATATTGGTATGGCGGACACCATTCATATTCTCCAGTTTGGCACGATTATAATTGATCACATCATTACCATAAGACCATTGAAAGAATACACTCAAGTCAAAGCCTTTGTATTCGAAATTATTAGTAAAACCACCCGTATGAACCGGCAGCCCGTGACCAATCACTGTCATATCTTCAGGCGTCACCTTTCCGTCTCCATTAATATCTTTCAGTTTCATATCCCCCGGTTGAATGGTATTACGTTCCTTTGTATTGTTGGGTATTCCATCTTTCAGCACAAATACATTGGGAGAAACTTCATTAAAATCCTCATATTGATAAACACCATCATATACATATCCGAACATCTCCGAAAGAGGATGCCCTATACGGGCAATATAAAGATTAGACAACTTGGGAGAATCCAGCCCTGAAACCTGATAATCCTGATCGCCCGACAGTCCGGTAATCTCATTTCTATTGAAGGAGATATTAAAATTTGTTGTCCACTTGAAACGCCCCCTTCCACCTACTAAGTTGACCGTATTGATTGATATTTCCAATCCACGATTGCGCACACTACCTATATTCTGCTGTATTTTATCAAAGCCGATAGACAACGGGACTTCCGCATACAACAACAAGTCCTTTGTTTGTTTATCGTAAATATCTACTACACCGTTAATACGGTTATTAAATAATCCAAAGTCCAATCCTATGTTTGTCTGATAAGTGGTTTCCCACTTCAGGTCTTTGTTCGGCATTTGAGAAATATAAATTGCCGGATTATCTATAGAGTTATTAAAAGCATAATTCTGATCGCCTAAATAAAGCAACTGGGAAGGATAATAATTCTTCGTATTGTTATTACCGGTAGTTCCCCAACCCACTCTGAACTTTAAATTCGACAGCCACTTGCGACTTCCCTGCATGAACGCTTCTTCTGAAACACGCCATCCGAAAGAAGCCGAGGGGAAATATCCCCACTTATGATAAGGAAAACGGGAACTTCCATCCGCACGCATCGTTGCCGTCATCAGATAACGGGATTTCCAGTCATAGTTGAAACGGGCGAAATAAGACATCATACGGTCTTCAAAATTAGTCGAAGTAACCTTGTCAGGTGTTCCATTCGAAATTCCCCAAAAGCCGAGTCCATCCCACGGCACCATCGTCGAACTGGCACCTAATGTAGAGATTGTTTTGCTATTCATCGAGGCTCCGAGCATGGCAGTGATATTATGACTCTTGACTCTCTTTTTATAAGTCAACGTATATTCATTAGACCATCCATCCCACTCCCTAAAACTAAAATTACCATTTGAATGTTTGGCAGAATAACGCGGATCTCCCCAATAGGTATCCGCATTATTAAATGCCTCATTCCGGTCCTGACGCCAAGTATAAGCAAAAGTAGCTTTGAATGCCAGATCCTTTAGAATATCCCATGATAAATAGGCATTCAGATTCAACTGACGGCTGCGCACTTTCTGATACATATTTTCTATTGTTTTCAAAGGATTATACGGATAGTTCGGATTTTCAGCTAACAAAGCGTCCTCCGATTCTTCCGAATCGGCATAAAACACCGGACGATAAGCCAGTACCTGATATAGAAAATACTGCGTACCACCTGCGTCAGAACCCTGTGAAGGCGCCGTACCTTTTGAAATATTATTAGCAAAATTCAAGCTACCGCCGAATTTCACTTTCCTGGTAATCTGCTGGTCTAGTGTCAGACGTGCTTTCAAGCTCTCATAAGAAGAGTTAATGATAATCCCCTGCTGGTTATAATAAGACAAACTGGAACTATATTTCGTATTTTTAGTACCGCCCGTCAATGAGATATGATGACTGGTCATGGGCGCATTACGGAAAACCTGATCTTGCCAGTTGTACGAAGGCACTTTATCATAATCGCTCAAAATACGGTTACGTCCCAACGCTTCATCATAACTATAATATGTTCTATTCATTTCAGAAACAGTCAATACCTCCTCCTGCATGGCAACATAGTCTCTCCCCTGAAGCAGCTCCATGCCCTGCGGTTTCAATTGGTAAGTCACATATCCATCATACGTTACTTTCGGAGCACTTTCCGAACCACGTTTCGTTGTAATAATAATGACTCCGTTTGCCCCACGTGCTCCATAAATAGCCGTAGCAGAAGCATCCTTCAATACATCAATCGATTCAATGTCATTTGAATTCAGTGAAGCCAGATTTCCATCTTCCGTAGCAAAACCGTCAATCACATATAAAGGTGCGCCATCACTGGAGTCCGAAATTGTATTACTACCACGAATCACAATATTAGCCTCGGCTCCGGGTTGCCCGTCAGAGGAAACAACTTGCACACCGGCAACACGTCCACCCAATGCCTGGTCGATGGAAAGTACCTGCGCTTTCGTTAAATCATTCATATCCACCTTTGCCACCGATCCGGTTAAATCACTTTTTTTCACTGTTGCGTACCCTACAGCAACAACTTCATCCAAGGCAACACCATCTTCTTTCAATGTCACATTCAGTACCTTTTGATTTCCTACCGTCACTTCTTTAGTCGCATAGCCTATAAACGAGATGACTAATACTGAAGATGATTTAGGAACAGAAAGTTTGAACCGTCCATCCATATCGGAGATGGTACCGGTCGTTCCTCCTTTCACTTTAATATTCGCCCCTATAATGGGCTCTTTCGATTCATCCATCACCCTTCCACTGATTGCAATCTGTGCAAAGACAACGGTGAAAGAACAAAGCGTCATCAGCAACAGACAGACGCGTCTTGTGATTTGTCGATTCTCCATAATATAATTCAAATTGGTTATTAATCTATTTTTCATTCTTAGTATTCTATTGATTTAATATGCCGGTTTCTCAAGAAAGCAAACGGAAAATTACAGTACTTTCTTGCAAACTACTTGTTTTTCCATCTCCCGCTTACGACTCAAGGCTTCCAGAAAATAATAATCCGCATAATTCAATGGAACATCTACCTCCGCATTATGAGGTATGCTGCCTACCGAATGCATTAAAATAAAATTCCCGTTTTCTCCTACTTTAGCACGGTAGGCAGGAGTGCTTAATGAGGCCAGTATTTTGTCGGCTGTCTTTTTATAACGCGGATTAGGCAAATACATGCTCAGCTCATAAAGAGCTGCAGCAGTGATAGCCGCCGCTGAGACATCCCGTGGCTCATTAGGAATATTCAATGCATCATAGTCCCAATATGGTATCAAGTCGGAAGCCAAATGCTTATTCGTAAATATGAAATCATATATTCTACAAGCCTGCTCCCAATACTCCGGTTTATGTGTATAACGGTAACAAACCGTATAACCATAAATAGCCCATGCCTGCCCTCTTGCCCAGGCAGACTCATCAGCATATCCCTGGGCTGTCTGCCTACTGCGTACAGTACCAGTTTCCGGATCATAGTCTACTACATGATAACAGCTGCCATCAGAGCGGAAATGTTCTTTAAGTGTCCGGTCGGCATGACTGACTGCCATATTATAATAGGTGGAATCACCCGACAAGCGGGTCGCCTCGAAAAGAAGTTCGAGATTCATCATATTGTCTATAATAACGGGACATTTCCATCCTCGTTGTGCCTGCCAGCCCTTATCCGCATCCCAAGACTGTATAATTCCAGCTCCGGACCGGAAACGTGTAGAAAGCGAACGCGCTGTTTGCAACACAACCGACTTATAATCTTTCTGTCCCAAACGCATTCCATTAAGATAACTGCATCCTACCATAAAACCCACATCATGATGCCATGTAAGATACTGCACGGAATCGAGTGATTCCGTATATTTCACAGCCAGTTTCTCCCACTTTTCATCTCCTGTAAGCTGATACAAATACCACATACTGCCAGGGAAGAACCCACTGGTCCAATCATCATAAGAAGCATAAACCACTTGTTGCTTTTCGTCCAAAGTCTTCGGATTCATTATGCAGTCACTTGCTTCTATCCGGTTGGTCATCAAAGAATATTGGGAAACGGCGTTTGATATATTTTCTGTTACCATATCTTCCGTTGCAGCCTTTTTCAAGTTACATCCGGCCATCATAAAGATGGAAATTCCCGCCAAAGTCAAGACTATGCTGTTCATATGCTGTAAAGATTTAAATGAATGATATCGCAAATGTAGGTATTCATAAAAAAGAGGCCGTTAGCTATGCATACAAGAATCATACTCTGTACGTACATCATCCCTGCAAACTGCAAATGTACTTATATTACACATTTTATGTACTCATACAACAGTTGCATATCTGCAAAAAGAACGTATATTTGCATAGCAAATTCTAGAATTCTAATACCTATGACTATCAAGAAACATCTATGTCTCATTTGTTTCCTGCTTATCCATATTATCAAAGGACAAGCACAGGATATCTCTTTCAGACATCTCACAAATAGTGACGGACTCTCTCATAATGCAGTCATGACGATGTATCAGGACGAACGAGGATTCATTTGGATAGGTACACGAAACGGGGCTAATTTATATAACGGGCATGAATTCAAAATATACAAATCCCAGAAAAACAATCCAAACAGTCTGATCTACAACAACATCAGACAGATAACAGGTAATGGCAACGGGGAGATTTATTTCATGACTCCCAAAGGGGTATCTGCTTTCAATATCAGGCTTAATAAATTCACCACACTGATACAAAAAGAAATACGGGCCATGTTTTTCCATAAACAATTATATATTGCTTACAACAACTGTGTCTATAAATACGATGGGAAACAATTTAATACATATTATGAATTACCAGAAAAGCGGACTCAAATTACTTCCCTTCATATAAGTGAAGAACGTGTACTCATTGGTACCGAAACCCAAGGGCTGTTCAGTTTAGAAAAAGGCAACCTGTCACACCTCATTCCCAAAGGGAATATCTCTACAATCTTTCAGGATTCATCCGGACAATACTGGATAGGAAGCTGGGAACATGGACTTTTCACAATGAACGGAACTACAATCAAAAACTTCCGTCATCAGGAAAATGACCTCTCAACTATCAGTTCTAATTTTATCCGTTGCTGTATCGAAGATAAACAGGGGAATATATGGATAGGCACTTTCGACGGATTAAACATGTTTCATCCGGCTACTCAAACATTCACTTATTATTTGAAACACGAAAAAGGGCTTAGCCATTCCTCCATCTGGAGCCTTTTGTGTGACCATCAGGGTAGTATCTGGGCAGGGACCTATTTTGGCGGAGTCAATTATTTCAATCCGGAAAGTCAGATTTACCATCAATATCGGACATCGGACGTAGCAAATGAAGGATTGAGTTCTCCTATCGTAGGATGTATCATAGAGGACGGCCAGAATAACTTATGGATAGGAACTGAAGGCGGAGGGCTGAACAAGTACAATTTGACAAGCCATCAATTCGAATGGTATAAACACGACAATAATGCCAACAGCCTTTCGCACAATAATATAAAATCACTCTATTATGACGCTCATCGCGAAGTGTTATGGATAGGTACGCACATGGGAGGACTGAACAAAATGGATTTAAAGACCAAACGGTTCACCCGATACAAATCTAAAGAGGGTGACAAAAATTCACTTCCTTCTAATATTATCAGGGATATTGTTCCTTATAAAGACCAGCTGCTCATTGCAACCAATATAGGGGTTTGCCTATTCCATCCCGAATCGGAAAAAGTGGAACGCCTGTTTCAAGAAGAACCAGACAAGATAACATATGCCGGAGGTCTCTTCATTGATCACCGCAAGACACTATGGATATACGGAGGAGGTGACGGGATATTTACCTACCAGCCAGATAGTCATAAAATGACAAACTACAAGCATAACCATGCTTTGGAACATAGTATCAGCAGTAATAGTATCAACCGGATCTATGAAGACAGCCGCCACCGTATATGGATATGCAGTAATGATAATGGCATTGATCTCTACCGGTATGAAACGGATGATTTCATTAACTTTGATGAAGAAAATAATGAGTTAGCAAGCAACTGTGTGTATGACGTATGTGAGTTGTCTCCGGATAAATTACTGTTCACCACAGATTTAGGTTTTTCAATTCTGGACTACCCTACCCAAAAATTCACGAATTACAATCAAGAGAATGGTGTACCCCTATCCGCCCCTAACGAACGTTCTTTATACAGAACCCGCCAAGGAGAAATCTTCATAGGAGGCATTGACGGAATGATCTCTTTTGAGGAAAAAGACATTGATTATGCTCCCGGAGATTACACGATATCTCCATTCCGTCTTTTAGTAAACGGACAGGAAATTAATGCGGGAGACCAAAGCCATATACTGAAAGAAGATTTATGTTCCACCCGAAAGCTCATACTCAAAGCCAACCAGTCCATGTTTAGTATCGAATATGCCATATCCAATTATATTCCGGCCAATAAAGACCAACTGGAATATTTTCTGGATGGATTCTCAAATACATGGACCAGTACACGCGGACAACATACAATTACATATACAAACCTGAATCCCGGTGAATACACACTATACGTACGCCTTAAAAACAACCATGCGCATATACCGGCACATCAATTGAAGATCGTTATTCTTCCGCCGTTCTATAAGACTGTTTGGGCCTATTTATCATATATTCTGATTATTGGCGCAATTCTTTATTTCCTTATACGCACTTACAATAACCGGATCAAATTGCAGGAATCATTAAAGTATGAACAAAAACGTACTGAAGACATCGAACAGCTCAATCAGGCCAAGCTGCGGTTCTTCACTAATATCTCGCATGAATTCCGTACACCGCTCACGCTAATTATCGGGCAAATGGAAATGTTACTGCAAGTCCGTTCGTTTGCACCGACCATCTATACTAAAATTCTCGGAGTATATAAAAGCAGCCTGCAACTGCGTGAGCTGATAACAGAGCTTCTTGACTTCCGAAAACAGGAGCAAGGATATATGACTATCAAAGTAAGCGAACATAACATTGTCGATTTTATTTATGAGAATTATCTACTCTTCCAGGAATATGCCGTACAAAGAAAAATAACGTTCAGATTCCAGAAAACAAACGATATAATAAACGTATGGTACGATGCTAAACAGTTGCAGAAGGTCATGAATAATCTTCTGTCCAATGCCTTTAAGTATACGAAAGAGGAAGGAGAGATTTCCGTATCGGTACGGAAGGGCAACCGGGAAGTCATCATTGAAGTTACCGATAATGGAGCAGGTATTTCTCCACAGGATATTGACAAGATATTCAACCGCTTCTATCAAACGGAACAAATGGATTCTCCCATCCATGCCGGAACAGGTATTGGTCTGGCTCTTACCAAAGGTATTATAGAATTGCATCACGGCAGTATCGAAGTATACAGCGAACAAGGAGAAGGAACTACCTTCTGCGTGCATCTCAAAAGTGGTAACGAGCATTTCAGTCCTGAACAAATCAGCAAACATCAGGAAGAACCGCAACAAGCAGTTGAAGAAGGACCTCACTCTCCGGAAACCGTACAACAACTTTTATCGGATCAGGAAGTCATGAATAAAGAGTCTATCGCACAAAGCAGAGAGGTTAAAATTCTGATTGTAGAAGACAATGAATCGCTGCGAGAAATGCTTGTTAAAATATTCGAGGTATTCTATACGGTCGATACAGCGGCTAATGGACAGGAAGGCTGGGAAAAGGTGCAGGCAGGACAGCCCAATATCATACTTAGTGACATTGTTATGCCTGAAATGTCCGGTACGGAGCTTTGTAAACTAGTAAAGAATAACATAGACACATGTCACATTCCAGTAGTATTGCTCACGGCACGTACAGCCATCGAGCACAATCTGGAAGGGTTACGTTTGGGAGCAGATGATTATATTACTAAACCATTCAACATTAATATCCTGCTTTCACGATGCAACAATCTCGTGAATAACCGCCTTATGCTGCAAGAAAAATTCAGCAAACACCCGCAAACGGTTCCACAAATATTGGCAACCAACCCATTAGATAAGGAATTGGTTGATCAGGCCATGCAAGTCATTGAGAAACATATAGATGATGTTGAGTTTAATGTAGATATCCTAGCCCGTGAGACAGGTATAGCGCGTACCAAATTGTTTACCAAGCTAAAAGCTATTACAGGACAGACCCCATACGATTTTATCCTGACCGTACGGCTAAAGCGGGCGGCCATCATGCTCAAGGAAAACCCTGAATTCAACATCTCCGAAATCTCCGACCGTTTAGGATTCTCTTCTCCCAGACAATTCAGCAAATGTTTTAAGGAAAAATATCACATGATACCTCAAGCATACCGGAAAGGGGATAATAAAGAAGAACAGGAAAGCGAAAACGGATAGGCCTGTACGCAGACAACACTATTCATGTACAGATGACACACTTGATTCTCATTAAAACAGACTTTATTTGCAATAATAAAGATAGTCTATAATTTAAGTAAAAAAACATGAGAAAGCAACATTTATATGTCTTATTATGCTTCACTGTATTGGGAAGCACTGTATTTGCGCAGAAAATAGAAAACCTGACAAAGTTGAAACGGCAATCGGAGAATGAGCTATTCCATCATCTGGGACAGGCTCCACGCACACCGGCATTTGAATCCGAAGGATATTGGGTATGGGGAAGTTCTGTTATAAAAGGAAATGACGGAAAATACCATATGTTTGTTTCCCGTTTTCCGAAATCTCTTCCTTTTCATCCCGGCTGGATGGTAGCTTCAGAAATAGTTCACGCAATATCCGATACCCCCGAAGGACCTTACAAATTCAGTGACATCGCACTACCCGCCCGTGGAGCACAGTATTGGGACGGACGCTCGACACATAATCCGCGTATTCTGGAATACCAGAATAAATATTACCTGATATATATGGGATCTACACATCCTTTCGCCAATCCTACCTATGACCAGTTGACACTGGACAGCCCATGGTGTACTGTCGGACGCTCCAATAAACGCATCGGACTGGCTATTGCCGACAGCCCATATGGTCCTTGGAAACGTTTCGACGAACCTATATTAAAAACAAAACCCAATACTTTCTATAGTTTTCTTGTATCCAACCCTTCTCCTATCATACAGGAAGACGGTTCGGTAATGATGATCTTCAAAGGAAGAACGTATGTCGGAGACGATAAGTTCTCGGACATGGCGCTTGGCATGGCATATGCTCCGTCCATCGAAGGACCTTACACAGTACTCAACAATGGCCAGCCCATCTTTCAAGTGGACGGACAAGGAGAAGCGGAAGACCCGTTCCTTTGGAAAGACAGCAGAGGATACCATGCAATCTTTAAAGACCATGTTGCTAAATTTACCGGAGAAAAAGGCGGAGGTGTAATGGCTCACTCCCCAAATGGTATTCAGTGGACGATAGACAAAGATCCCAAAGCCTACTCACGTACTGTAGAATGGGAAGATGGAAAAGTGGAAATGCAAGGACAACTGGAACGCCCGTTCCTGTTATTCGAAAATGGGAAAGCGACTCATGCTTTCTTTGCAACAATGAATGGTGCCGGCGGATTTGACAATGCAACCCAATCATGGAACATGGTTATCCCGATAAAATAAAGACTCCCCCCCTTTCGATACAGTCAACAGATCTGAAAAGAGATGTAACTTAGCACTTGAAGCCATGCAGTAAATTTGCGATGTAGATAAAAACTCTATGTCGCTTTTTTTATCCGGTTTCCATTCCGTTCATAACGAGTTCCCAATGTTCCGTTTTTATGCGGTCAACGTACATTGATCTTATTTTGTACTCTAACGTATGTTCTTAAGTACGCTGCACGCACCTGTTTTTTACCCAGATCAAATACATTTGCCCCCAGCAAAATTACCCACAAAAATAAAAACGTATGAAAAACAACAAAAGCATTAAGTACCTTTGGGGAGGTTTCTTCTGCTTGTTCTTCCTGTTCTCGTGTCAAGACACTGACGAATTGAGCAAAGAAATCAACCTGCTAAAAGACCGTGCAGTCGCTTTGGAGACTGCGACAAAGAGTCTTAACACTTCTCTCGAAAGCCTACAGGCTTTACTGAAAGCTGATATAATCGTAGGAGTCACTTATGTAGGCGACAAGTACCGGATTGAACTAAATGATGGTTCTACTATTGAAGTGGTACAAGCTTCTAAAGTAAATCTATCCATTCCCCTACTCTCTATCAGTAAAGAAGGATTCTGGGTTTTCAGTACAGACAACGGAGTTACATTCAATTCTTTGACTGACGAAAAGGGAAACAAAATTCCGGCTACGGCAGAAAGCGCAGACAAAACCGCTGTTACTCCACTATTAAGAGTCAACTTAGATGGATTCTGGGAAATCAGCACGAATGGGGGCGCCACATATAGCCTCTTGGGTGGTAAGGAATGTACAGCCATAGGAAAAAACGGTGTAAGTGAAGACGGAGTATTCAAAGAAGTTGTTTACGACTCTGAAAAGAAAATACTAACCGTCACCCTGACAGACGGTCAAGTATATAAAATACCTTGTACGGAAAGTTTCTATCTAAGAATACCGGGGACAAGTAAACAACAAGTATTCCCATTGGGTGAAAAACGCGTATATGAAGTGGAACAAAACGAAGTGTCCGCCGTCACTATCCTTGCACCGGATGACTGGCAGGCAGATCTCGAAGAACAGCAACTTACAATTATTGCTCCGTCAAACACATCAGTCGAGAAAGAAGAGAATATTAAAATTATATATACTTCCATACAAGGTTATCTTCGTATGACGACTATTTCCGTAAAATTGCTGACCACCGGTTTTGATGCGAACGCCACCTTGGCATGGAATCGTTTTGCCACCAACTCTCCGGAAAATATTCTGCTCGATTTTTCATATGCAGGTTACAAACACGGTACAGAAGCTCCTCCCGCCGTTCATTTAAAAAGTAATGACTACACCGTTTATAACGTAAAGGACTATGGTGCCAAAGGCGACGGCAAAACGTCAGACCGGGAAGCGTTGTTAAGTATCACCCAATTATTCAAGTATCAGGCCAATGCAAAAGCCATCATTTACTTCCCGGAAGGAGATTATGTGCTGCACACCGCTGCCGATGATGAAAACGGAGTTTCAAAGCCAATTGAGATAAATTTCGGAGGATTTGTACTCAAAGGAGCCGGACGTGATAAAACCATTATCAGAATGGCTGACCGCAATGTAAACGTAGCTAATTCCACTCCTCCTGCCATGATTAATATCAAACATACGGTAGATCTTCAGAATCCGGTCAGACTGACCGGTGATGTTGCTCCCAAAGGAACATTTGTCATCAATGTGGCAGATGCCAGTTCTTTTAGTGCAGGACAATGGGTATGCTTAAGATTGATTGATACCAGCCCATCTCTTATCAACAAGGAACTGACGTCTATTACAGCCGACGGGAATGTGTGGAACAAAACAGCCAACTCACAATGGACTAACCTTACTAATTCCGGTGTACAGGTATATGACTATCATCAGATAGTCAATAAAAAAGGAAATGAAATTACATTTGCAGAACCATTGATGCATGAGGTAGACCCTCAATGGAAATGGGAGCTATGCAAATTCAATTATTACGAGAATATAGGCATAGAAGACCTTACGTTTGCAGGAAACACACAACCCGGATTTCTTCACCATGGTAATAATGGAGGAGATGACAATGACTATAAGCCGATTGGCATGATGCGTCTGGTAAACTCCTGGATACGCCGTGTCGACTTCACTAATATAAGTGAAGCACTTAGCATATCATCATCTGCTAATATTTCAGCATATGACATTGAGATAAACGGCCATCGTGGTCACTCTGCCATTCGCTCGGGAGGATCATCCAGAATATTCATCGGAAAAGTTCACGACCATAGCAACGGATACATCGCCATTGATGAGAACACAACCGGTACTTATCTTGATAATGCCGGACAGTTTCATGGTTGCGGGGTATCCAAGCAAAGTATGGGTACCGTTATCTGGAATGTCACTTGGGGGGAAGACGCATGCTTCGAAGCGCATGCCACACAACCACGGGCTACTTTATTCGATTGCTGCAATGGAGCATTTATCAAATTACATCAGGGCGGTGCCAAAAGTGAGCTACCCAATCATCTGGACGATCTTACCTTATGGAATTTCAACGCAACTAATACAAACAGTGTGTCTCAAGGTTCTTTCACATGGTGGGACGGAAACTGGACTTGTTTCCTACCTCCTACAATCGTAGGATTCCACGGTCCCGCTGCCAGTCAGTTAACTTTCTCAGATAACGAAGTCAAATTAAACGAATCTTACAACACTGCCGTAGAACCTTATTCACTCTATGAGGCACAGCTTCGTAAACGTTTGGGATATGTACCCGCTTGGATTAACTCATTAAAATAAAAACAACTTTAAATAGAATTATTATGAAGAAATTATGGAATCTTCTAATCATGCTGACCGTAGTGTTCGCAGGATGCAACAAGACTGATGATCTTTGGGATGAGGTACACGATTTACAAAAACGTCTGACCAAATTGGAAATTCAGGCCAATAATCTGAACGGAAATATTACGGCTCTCCAAGAGCTTTATAGAAATGGGGCTACCATTACCACGGTGAATGAAGAAAACGGTGCCTATACCATCACTCTTAGCAATGGTAAAATATTGAGAGTTGTTCAGAAGATGGAGGAAACAATCTATCCCATGGTGGGAATTGACAGCGAAGGTTATTGGACCGTACGTTATGGAAATGAAACACCTGAACGCATACTCGTTGGCAACAGTCCGGTAAAAGCAACAGGCGAAGACGGACTTACTCCGGAATTCCGTATCAACGAAGAAACGGGGTATTGGGAAATACGTTATAAAACCAGCGAACAATTTAAGCCGGTTGAAGACTCCAACGGTCATCCGGTAAAAGCAGAGGGAACAACAGACACAGGGTTCTTTAAATCAGTCAATATCAGTGATGACGGGAAATCGTTCCACCTGATCTTAAAAGATGATACGGAAATAACGGTACCCATCGTTGGTTCATTCTCATGTACATTTGAGGAGTCAGTGACAGGAATTCAAAAATTCACTTCTAAAGAAAGTAAGAACTTTAAAATATTGCTGAACGGTGTAGATGACATTGCATTAATGGCGTGTCCTGCCGGCTGGAATGCAACATTATCCGAACCTCTTGACAATGAAGCTATCTTAACCGTAACCGCACCCGAAGCTTTGACAACATTGACACGTGCCACGGCATCTAACAGCACGGATATTTCAATTCTGGCTAATTCCGGTAAATTCAGCACAATCCTGAAGTTGCAGGTGGAAGTTATTGCCGAAGAACCGGTTGAACCGGCTATTGACTATCTAAGTATCTATCAGAAAGGGGAAACTCTCTTCACTATCGGAGACGGAGCCGGTGCTATTGAAATTAACAGTACGAATTTCCCCGTATCACAAGAAATAGATTTGAGCGAAACGGACCAGACACTGGAAAAAACAATACTCGCCCCGTCTCAACCAACGATTTATTTCTTATCGGGAGAGCACATTCTTAATATTACCATGGATGGAGATCAAGCTATGAATGGTAAAAAGGTGGTATTCATCAGTAAGTCGGCAACAGAAAAACCGAATCTTAATTTTAGCGGTACCGGTGGCATACGTTTACAACAAAACAGTTCCATCGTATTCAAGAATGTCACTATAGAAAACTTGTCTATGGGCAACTACAGCAGTACAGGCAACGCCCATAATGTCTGGATCGGAGACTGCAACATCAACGCACCGGCCAAATCAATTCTCGCACTGACAGGTACTAACGCACCATTGGGTGGTATCAACAGCCTATACTTTAAAAACAACTATATCGACATGAGTAAATTTCCGGATAAAAGTTCAATATTCAACATTGGTTCATTGATAACCACAGATGTCACTAATGTCTCTATAGAAAACAATATCTGGTACAAGAAAGGGACTCTGCTGCAAGGAAGTATCTATACTTCCAATGCCAAAGGAACTACCAAAAACATTTCTTTCTCCAACAATACGATTATCAATTATGCCGGTAACAGCAGTAATTCCCTTGCTGCCGCCTATTTGGTTATGACTAATGTAGAAAATGTAAGTATAAAAAACAACATTGGTTATTCTGACGATAATGTGACGGATGGATTCAGCAATAGTGGTTCAAGCTTCTATATCATCGCAAACATCGACCCCATGCCATCCATATCAATAGCTGACAACATTGTTTACGGACTGAATCCCGACCTGACCAATAAATGGAAATGGAATACCTATGGATGGAAAACGAATGCCTCAACCAAAGTAAACCAAGAAGGGGAAACAAATGGTATTATCACCCGTTATTCAAAGAACCCGTTTGCAATTCCCGGAGGATTTGATAGTGGAAACTTCACACCAATCCCTGAACTTGCCGGAAAAGGAGCTAACCTGAAATAACATATATATACAGAGAATTTCAAGTATCTCACAGATTCCAGAACGTGTTTTCCCAGTAAGCTAATGACGCTCAACGGAAAGCACGTTTTCTCATACAAATGAAACAGAACCGATTCTCATATCTTCCCACCTTCCATGATGCCACTCCACGACTGTCTCAAAGCCTGCTTTCTTCAATGCTGCCAATGCTTCGGCACGCCCATTATTGATCCGCTCCGGATAATGTGCATCACTGTTCACCTGTACCCGGACACCCAGCTCTTTCAAGAAAGAAAAATACCGTTCATTGGGATAGAATGTTCCTAATTCATAATAAGATTTGGTATTGACTTCAACAATGTATCCACGTTCGGCAATTGCCGTGAAATAGCTGCGAACGAATGTATCATACCACGGTTCATCTAGCAATCCCGGACGGTAGCAAGAAGCATTATAATGCATCTTGTCCGCATGACCGACAATATCAAATCCTCCCAGTTCTACCATGCGAAGCAGATTCTTATAATAAAGGTGGACTACATAATCCAAATCACCGCCAAAATGCTTGTCCACTAATTGACGGAAAGTATCTGCCGGAGTATCAATATCCACGATTTTCCCTTCCGGGGAATAGAGCATATGCACAGAACCTATCCGATAATCAAGCGGCAATTCTTGAAATCGGAAGAAAGCGGGATTGCTATCTTCGTTCAGGTAATCAATCTCAAGACCGACAGCAAGTTCTATTTTATCTGCAAACTTTTCTTTGAGACGGGCAAATTCGGAAAGGTAATCTTCCATTCTGTCCCATTCCATAGTCCATGCGGTAGAAAACGGCAACGGGGCATGAGAAGAGATGCCATAGGAAGTAAAGCCTTCACTAATAGCAAAACGGATAAAATCTTCCATATTGGCACGCCCGTCACAATAAAGGCAGTGGCTATGATAATTGGTAAGGTTTGTCATACAAGGTTACGTTATCAGGGTTATTATCATCATCAGGTCATCACAGCAATAGGCTGAACTATACTTGTGCCAACATAGTGGCACAACTGTGCCACCGTATTGGCACTGCAATGCCACCGCATTGGCACAGGTGTGCCAATACAGCGGCACAGTTCAACCTTCTATTTCGCTGAGTTCCAACCAGCGCATCGTCTTTTCATCAATCAAGTCATTGACTTCAGGCAAGCGTTTCGATTTCTCGGTCAGTTCGTCAACGGAGAGTGTACCGCTGCAAAGAAGTTCTTCAATCTGTGCCTTTTCGGTTTCCAGGTCGGCAATTTCCTTTTCCAGTTGTTCGAATTCACGCTTTTCCTTGAAACTCATTTTCCGCTTGTCGTTCAGGCGGACGCGGGCAGTCTTTTCTTCCTGCGGCTTCTCTGCTTCTTTCTCCTTTTGCGCTTTCGCCTCCTTCCAGTCGCGATAATCACTATAATTGCCGGGGAAGTCACGGATGTCACCCTGTCCGTTAAATACCATCAGGTGATCTACTACCTTATCCATAAAGTAACGGTCGTGGGAAACGACAATCACACAACCCTTGAAATTCTGAAGATATTCCTCAAGCACATTCAATGTGATAATATCGAGGTCGTTGGTAGGCTCATCCAGCACGAGAAAGTTAGGGTTACGCATCAGGATAGTGCACAAGTAAAGACGACGGCGCTCTCCCCCACTCAACTTATAGACATAACTATGCTGCGTTTCGGGAGTAAACAAGAAATGCTGCAAGAATTGTGAAGCTGTCAGTTTCTTTCCATTACCCAATTCAATTACTTCGGCAATATCCTGCACTACATCAATGACCTTCATTTGTTCATCAAACTGAAGACCATCCTGCGAGTAATAGCCGAAACGCACCGTTTCGCCAATATCTACCATACCGCTATCGGGCTGTACTTGCCCCATTAATATCTTGATGAAAGTAGATTTTCCGGTTCCGTTGTTTCCTACAATTCCCATCTTCTCATAACGGGCAAAGATATAAGAAAAGTCTTCCAGAATCTTCAGGTCACCGAAGCTCTTGTACAAATGGTCGGCTTCGAATATCTTGCTGCCGATATAGGATGCTTTTACTTCCAGTTTGACGTTATCGTTATTAAAACGTTGCTTCGCCACCTTTTCCAATTCATAGAAAGCATCTTCCCGATAACGGGCTTTATGTCCGCGTGCCTGCGGCATCCGGCGCATCCAGTCGAGTTCCGTACGATAAAGATTATTAGCCCGTTCAATTTCTACACTTTTAGCTTCGATACGTTCCTGACGTTTTTCGAGGTAATAACTGTAATTTCCCTTATATTGATAAACTTGCTGATTGTCTATTTCGATAATCTCCGAACAAACACGGTCGAGGAAATAACGGTCGTGCGTCACCATCAGCAGGCTAAGGTTGGTACGACGCAGATAATCTTCCAGCCATTCAGTCATGTCCAAGTCAAGATGATTGGTAGGCTCATCGAGAATCAATAAATCCGGTTCGGTAATCAAGGCGTTTGCCAAAGCGACGCGCTTCAACTGTCCGCCGGACAGTTGTTTCACTTTCTGGTCGAAGTTACGGATTTTGAGTTGCGAAAGAATTTGTTTGGCTTTCTGTTCATATTCCCAGGCTTTCTCCTGATCCATACGTACCAAAAGGTCTGCCAGTCCCGGATGCCCTTCGGTTTCCATACAACGTTCGTACTCCTTTATCAACTCCACTGTGCTGTTGCCATGATGAAAACAAGCTTCCAGCACTGTCAGTTCTTCGGGATATTGCGGGTCTTGTTCCAGATAATCCACCCGAAGGTCACGACGGAAGACAATATTACCGCTATCATAACCTTCCTTTCCGGCAATGATATTCAGTAAGGTCGTTTTTCCGCTACCGTTCTTTGCGATCAATCCTACACGCTGACCTTCGGCAATGCCCAAAGATATATTTTCAAAAAGAACCAAGTCACCGAAAGACTTGGTCAGGTTATCTATCTGTAAATAAGGTACTGCCACGTAAATAATGATTAGTTGGTTAGTGATTAGTGATTAATAATCACCGATTTATACTCTTCAATGACATTGCAAGGTTCACCTGCCTTTACTTTACTCCATGCAATTTTCATCGGGTCAATGATCCGGTCATTATATTGAACAACAGGAGCTTCCCGGTTACCGTCAATCAACGTCTTCCACTCCATACCTTCCACTTCATTCGTCAGAATCGCACAGACAGTAATACCGATAGCCAGCCATTCCTCTTTTTTCTTCGCACCTATCTTACCGCTGTCAATCACTTGCTGAAGTTTCTCCAAGTCCTCTTCTATTCCCTGAAAATCTTTCTTCAATTCCTGCTTCACGGTAGATACCACCCATTCGTACCCTTCATTAATCAAATAGATTTCAGAAAGACGGACAGGAATCAGTTCAGCAGGATACTTCTGTCCTTCTTTGCGTATCTCCAAAGTAGCGATCACTTCTTCCGCCTCCTTCACAACTCCGCCTTTAGGTACGGTAAAGGAACATTCGAAAGCTATATCATCAACACCTGTAATCCACAAATGGGAAGTATAATAAGTTCCCTCCTCCTGAAACATTTCTTTGCTATACGCACATTCCCACGCTCCGACTTGCACCAACGAAGCCGAATCGTTCTCTTTCAGTTCCTGCCGGATAGCATCTCTACCATAACCGGCTTTTCCTTTAAATGCGGATATACGAAAATTTCCCGTCCATACATCGGGATTATAGAAAAGAAAAGAGCCTTCGCCATCTTCAAACTCGTTCCAGTCTGACGGATAGCTCATAGAAAACCATGCTCCGGGAGAGATAAATTTCTTGCCTTGCATCCTTTTACTTTAAAATGATTACTTGGCAAAAGTACGAATTAAATACGAATTTCAGGCACGGATTACACGGTTTTCACAGTTTTCGGAAAGATGATAACATAAAGCAACAGCGTAATCCGTGTAATCCGTGCCTGAAAAACATCATTTCCCTATAGGCTGTATTTTCCTACGCACATCTTTTGAAATCTCCAGAAACATATAGTTCAACTTTCCGGAGTGGATTCCTTCCTCATTCTCCTTATACTTTTTATTAGCATATTGCTTTGATTTCTCGAAAGTCAGCAATGACATTTCATTCTGCGATTTGCCTACCATCGTAGAGTCCAGCTGTTCATCCGGAAAGAAATCATCCAGATCGACGTCACCAATCATGGTTGTTTCCAGAAAGTTCTTGTCCGTATGTGAATTATCCGTATAATACCCCACAAACATATGCCCCGGTGTACGTACCAAGATCGGATCGATATTGATGGCACGGAGCAATGAAGCGAACAGTACACTACCGTCCACACAATTAATCTGTGAAGATTCCAGCGCATCATCAAACGTACGGACACGCTGCGAGAAAACAACATTGCTCGAAAGGCTGGTGTTGGAAACAGAACTGTAACGGAATTTGCGTTTCTGCAATATGTTCCAAAGGGCGTACACTTGCTTGTCCACCGCCCCTTTAGCTTTGCTCTGATAGCCAAGGAAACGATTCACAATACGGGTATTCAATGCCTCGCGAAGCAACTGGTCGATCATCGGATTCTCTTCATTGACATAGGCAGCAAAGAAAATACTTGTATCATGGAATTTGGTTCCATTCGATACATACCCCAACAGACATTCATTGATACTACGCACAGAGAATGTGCGCACCCGTTGCCCCAGATCCTTTCCATTCATCTCAACAGTAATAGCCACACTTACCGGTTCTGCCTGCGCCTCATTTTTCAAGGCTTCATAGTTCCAGATGATATCAGGATAAATCGTATATTCCGTTCTGGGCTTGTTTAGTACAAATTCCGACACCGAACGGGAGAAAAAAGGTGTTTCGGCCACTTCAATCCGTACCCGGCTATAGGCTGTCTTCGACTTCACCCGAATAGCAATACACGATTTCGGATTCCCCAAATACGTTGAATCTGACGGAACAATCACCTGCGCATCAGTGGTGGCAACAGACAGAATCGCCGAAGGGAATATATTCCCTCCCAAGTCGTCTACAATCTCAAAACCGGAATTGAATGAAGTATATTTAAACACAGACATACCGCCAAGGAGAATTAACAGCACCACAACAGAGCCTATTATTTCCCGCCGATGTCTTTTCAGGTCAATTTTTATCATTATTTGTAGTTTCTATGGTCAAACATTTCTATTGTATCTCGCTAACAAAGATAACAAATAGCGTTCGTTTTTTCCTCTTACAATCAGCAAAAACTTTTATATTTTATATCAGCCCTCTCGATTCCCGGAATGTAACATGATTGTAACGTCTGTTTCATCTGCCCGTAACAAAGTCTCCCCATCTTTGCAAAGGATAAAATAAAAACGTAACTTTGTCATATCACATTAATACATATATCTTATGAACGATTACCGTATTCTAGTTGTCGACGATGAAGAAGACCTCTGTGAGATACTGAAATTCAATCTTGAAAACGAAGGCTATGAGGTTGACACTGCAAACTCTGCCGAAGAAGCAATGAAGATGGACATCAGCAGCTATCATTTAGTTCTCCTCGATGTGATGATGGGAGAAATCTCCGGATTCAAAATGGCGAATATCTTGAAGAAAGACAAGAAAACAGCGAAAGTGCCTATCATCTTTATCACGGCAAAAGATACTGAAAACGATACCGTGACCGGATTCAATCTGGGAGCGGACGATTATATTTCGAAACCTTTCTCTCTGCGTGAGGTCATTGCCCGTGTGAAGGCTGTACTAAGACGCACGGCAACAACGGAGATGGAAAGAGCTCCCGAACGTCTTACTTATCAATCGCTCGTCATTGACATCACCAAGAAGAAAGTAAGTATCGACGATGAAGAAGTGCCATTGACCAAAAAAGAATTTGAGATATTGCTTCTGCTGGTACAGAATAAGGGACGTGTATTTTCGCGTGAAGACATCCTGGCCCGCATCTGGAGTGACGAAGTGTACGTGCTCGACCGTACCATCGACGTAAACATCACCCGTCTGCGTAAAAAGATTGGTGTATACGGCAAATGCATTGTCACCCGTCTCGGATACGGATACTGTTTTGAAGCTGAATAAATAATTATGCCGAATTAAATAGTTATTATGAACCTGCCTGTAACTCAAAAGCATTTTCTTTCTTTCAGCCGGAAGCTTTTCCTTTCGGTTATCTCACTGTTTCTGGTATTTGCCATTTGTTTCATTGCTTACCAGTATCAACGAGAACGGGAATACAAAATAGAACTGCTGAATACAAAATTGCAAGATTACAACAGCAGACTCTACGAACAGTTGGACGAACAAGCCATTGACAGTGAAATAATCAATGGATATGTCAACAACCATATTCTGGAGGATTTACGCGTAACCCTTATCGATATGGAAGGAAATGTGGTTTACGACAGTTATCCGAGCCATAACAGCCAGATAGAGAACCATCAGAACCGTCCGGAAGTACAAAAGGCAATAAAGCATGGCAACGGGTATGACGTACGCCGTACTTCCGAAACAACCGGACTTCCCTATTTCTATTCAGCCACCCGCTATAAAGATTATATCGTGCGCTCGGCTTTGCCTTATAATGTCAGCCTCATCAACAACCTGCAAGCAGACCCGCACTATTTATGGTTTACCGTAATCGTAACCTTATTATTAATGATTATCTTCTACAAATTCACCAATAAACTGGGGACTTCCATCAACCAGCTCCGTGAATTTGCCATGCGCGCCGACCGGAACGAGCCTATCGAAATGGCTATGCAATCGGCTTTCCCGCACAATGAACTGGGAGAAATCTCCCAACATATCATTCAAATCTACAAACGACTGCACGAAACCAAAGAGGCTCTCTACATTGAGCGCGAAAAACTGATTACCCATCTTCAGATTTCACACGAAGGACTGGGTATATTCACAAAAGACAAGAAAGAAATTCTAGTCAACAACCTCTTTACCCAATACAGTAACCTGATCTCGGATTCAAACCTGGAAACGACAGAAGAAGTCTTTGCCATCAATGAACTGAAAGAAATTATTCATTTTATCAACAAGAACCAGCAAGAACGTTCAAGAGGAAAAGGTGAGAAACGAATGTCAGTCACCATCAACAAGAACGGACGGACATTTATCGTAGAATGTATCATCTTCCAGGATGCCAGCTTTGAAATCTCCATCAATGACGTCACCCAGGAAGAAGAGCAAGTAAGACTCAAACGCCAACTGACCCAAAATATCGCCCACGAGTTGAAAACTCCCGTCAGCAGTATTCAGGGGTATTTGGAAACCATTGTCAGCAATGAAAATATTCCACGTGAGAAGATCAACGTATTCCTCGAACGTTGTTATGCACAAAGCAACCGGTTAAGCCGACTATTACGCGACATCTCCGTACTCACCCGCATGGATGAAGCCGCCAACATGATCGATATGGAACGGGTGGACATCAGTGTACTGGTAGGAAACATTATCAATGAAGTGTCACTGGAACTGGACGAAAAGCATATAACAGTAATCAACTCCCTGAAAAAGAGCATACAAATCAAAGGTAATTACTCACTGCTCTATTCCATCTTCCGCAACCTGATGGACAATGCCATTGCATACGCCGGAACCAATATTCAAATAAATATCAACTGTTTCCGCGAAGATGAGAAATTCTACTATTTCAGCTTTGCCGACACAGGTATAGGAGTATCTCCCGAACATCTGAACCGCCTTTTCGAACGCTTCTACCGGGTAGACAAAGGCCGCTCACGCAAACTGGGCGGAACAGGGTTGGGACTGGCTATCGTGAAGAACGCCGTCATCATCCACGGCGGCAACATCTCCGCCAAAAACAATCAGGGTGGCGGATTGGAATTTGTATTTACGTTGGCAAAGGAGAAATAAGGTTCTTAGTCAAATTCCGTGTTACTTAATTTAGGCTAAAGACCCTTACACATCGGTCTTTCAATGAGATTTGCCAACACGAAACTTGACGAAGAACCATAAAGAAACAAGAATTACAACTCTATTTTAGCTCAAAAGGAACTCTGGACTTGACATCTGTAGCGGAAGATGCTATGACTGCCTCGAACTTACCCGCCTCTGACACCCACTGATGACGGGTGTCATCAAAGAATTTCAAAGCATCTTCATTGACAGTAAAAGTAATCTCCTTTGTCTCACCCGGAGCCAACCTCACTTTACTGAATCCTTTCAGCTCCTTTACAGGACGAGGCAAAGATGATTTCAAGTCACTGATATACAATTGTACTACTTCGCTCCCCTCACGACTACCTGTATTTGTTACCGGTACAGTAATAGTAAGCGTTTCATCCGCTCCCATTACCTTCTTATCAGCTACAGCCTTTCCATATTTAAAAGTAGTATAACTCAAACCATGTCCGAAAGGAAACAAAGGTTTTGTTTTCTGTTTATCCGCCCAACGATAGCCTACGAAAATTCCTTCATTATATTTCTCATCCACAATATTACTGCCATCCGCTCTAAGAACACCCGGATAATCGCCTAATTTATGAGCACCTACATCCTCCAGAGCAGCAGGGAAAGTAAACGGCAATTTCCCCGACGGGTTCACATCACCTGCCAAAATTGCCGCTATCGCACTGCCGGCTTCCGAACCTAAATACCATGCCTGAAGCACAGCCGGAACATCCTTGATCCACGGCATAGATACTGCATTACCCGAGATATTGACGACAATCAGATTTTTGTTAGCCTGTGCCAAAGCTTTTATCACCTCGTCTTGTCCATAAGGCAGACCAAGTTCCTTGCGGTCTGCATCTTCGCAATCCTGATGCGCACTCTTGTTCAACCCACCGACAAAGATCACATAATCAGCCTCTTTGGCAACTTCCACAGCTTCAGCAATAAGTTCTTCCGGCGAACGGTCGTCTTTCAAGTCCTGACCAGACTTCACACCGTTATACTCACCTGTAGGATCACCCACATATCCACGGGCATAAACAACTTCCGCCCTATTTCCGAATCTAGTTCTGATCCCATCCAACGGAGAAAGCTCATGTTTCACTTTCAGTGAAGAACTACCACCGCCCACTGTCATCATCTTCACAGCATTCTCACCAATCACAGCAATCTTTTTCACCTTATCCAAATCAATAGGCAATACATTGTTATTGTTCTGCAGCAACACAATACCCTCCTCACCGATATGACGGGCGGCAGCAAAATGAGCTTCCGAGCACAAAGCACCCCAAGGACGTTCCCTATCCATTGTTGTACGATAAGCCAGACGAAGAATGCGCCTCACTTTATCATCTAACTCTTTTGTTCCTACTTTGCCTTCCTTTATCAATGTAAGATACGGATGTGCCAGATAGTAGTTATCATAAGCATTGCTTGCCCCATTGGAAAGTCCGTTTGTCCAACTACCGAACTCCATATCCAAGCCATTATGAATAGCTTCTTCCGTGTCGTGGGTACCTCCCCAGTCGGAAACAACCACTCCGTCAAATCCCCATTCACCTTTCAGGATATCATTCAGCAAATATTGGTTATGACAACCGTGCTGACCTTTATACAAGTTGTAAGATCCCATGATGGCCCAAGCCTTCCCCTGCCGGACAGCAGCCTTGAAAGCAGGCAGATAAATTTCATACAAAGCACGGTCATCCACAATAACATTGGTGGTATGGCGGTTCACTTCCTGATTATTCAGCGCATAGTGTTTTACGCAAGCGGCAACGCCATTCTGTTGTACACCCTGTATATAAGGAACTACCATTTGTCCGGCCAGATAAGGGTCTTCACCCATATATTCGAAATTACGCCCGTTCAGCGGAGTACGGTAAATATTCACTCCGGGACCTAACAACACGGACTTATTACGATAACGCGCCTCTTCACCGATACTCTTTCCATAAAGCATAGACATTTCGGGGTTCCATGTTGCCGCCAGACAAGTCAGTGCAGGAAAAGCCACACAAGAATCATTAGACCATCCGGCCTGTTCCCACTCATCCCAAAGCACTTCGGGACGAATACCATGAGGACCGTCTGTCATCCAGAATTCGGGAATTCCCAAACGTGCCACACCCGGTGAGCAAAACTTGGACTGGGCATGTGTCATCGCCACTTTCTCTTCCAAAGTCATACGGTTGAGCGCATCTTCTATTCTTTCCTCTACAGGTTTTGTATTATCCAAATAAACGGGAATCGTTTGTGCCTGAACCGCACTACCCAACAATAGGGCCAACATGCCCGAAATAATCATACTTTTCATGGTCATCCATTTTTTATTTATTAACCCACAAGCCCAGCGAACGGATATAACCCGTTTGCGGCATACAATTTTCACATTTACTATTCTCTATAAACGCCGACATCGCTTTCTTTGCCACCTCCTGATCAGGGCGTGCATCCCGTATCTCTTTGTAAGTAGCGCGAGGTGCTTCAGAGAAAGCAACTATTTGCTCCCAACCTTCCGGCACCTTGATACCCATAAACGAAGAGCCATCTATCTTTTTATACGGCCAGAAAGTGTACCCGATGTTGTTTTCTTCCATCACCTTACAAAAAGCCGCCTGCCATTCATCAGTATTGTGACCGATTTCACCCATATACATCGGCAGGTTCACACTGTCACGGAAATTGATAAGAGTCCGGATAGCTTCCTTTGTAGGATCACCTCCGTAACGATGGCAAGTGTACATCAGTTTATCGTCATAAGCAGCATCCTTGAACGGCTTGAAGTTACCATTCCACTGTGCTCCTCCGATCAGGACAATATGATTGTTATCCACCTCACGAATAGCTTTCAACGCACGCTTGTGCAGAGGTTCCAGCTTTGCGTTCAGTTCTTCCATATTTTCAAAATAGGGAGCGATAGGCTCGTTGATTAACTCATATCCCAATATTACAGGCTCATTCTTATAATAATCGGCAATCTCCTTCCAAATATCACAGAACAACTGTTGACTTACCTCGCTTTCAAACAGCCAGGGATAACCGTAACTGTCATCAATATTATCACCTGTCTGTCCGCCCGGAGCATCGTGCATATCCAGAATCAGGTAAAGATTATTATCACGACACCAGTTCACGACACTGTCCACACGGGCAAATCCGTCCTGCCCCCCTGTCAGCCCCATATAGTCCTCATCAGTGAAGAGTTTATAATGGAAAGGAAGACGAATGGTATTTGCCCCCGTAGAAGCGATAAATTCCACATCCTTGCGGGTGATATAGTTGTCTTTAAACTGTTTCCAAAATTCTGCCACAAAGTCCGGACCTACCATCTGACAAAACATCTCATTGATGAAACGTCCGGAATTAGTTTTATTGAAGCCGAACATATATCCTTCGGGATTCAACCAGTTACCCAGATTCGTACCTTTAATAAATAATTTGCTGCCGTCCGGCTGAATCAAGTCCTGTCCGGACACACGCACGAATGCTTCAGGAGCAGGCGCAATTTCCTGTTGCTGCGCCTGTTTTTGCTGACATGAAGCAAATCCCCCCACAAACAATAATACATAAATTATATATTTCATACCTATTTCTAACGATTAATTTATTACTTCAAAATCAGCGGAAAGTCCTTCCTCACTGTTTGTACCCAGCCACAACTTAAATTCTCCGGGCTCCACCACCTTCTTCATATCAATGTTCCAGAAAGCCAATTCACTGACGGGCAATGAGAAAGTTACAGTCTTGGTCTCTCCCGGCTGTAAAGTGACACGCTGGAAACCTTTTAACTCCTTCACCGGACGGGCTACAGAAGCCACCTTATCCTGCACATAGAGCTGGACAACTTCTGTTCCGGCATACTTTCCCGTATTCGTCACATTCACTCTCGCCGTCAATGTAGCATTTGCCGCCAACTTATCAGCCGATAATTCCAACACATCATAGGCAAAAGTAGTATACGACAATCCGTAACCAAAGGGGAACAAAGGACCAAAACCTGCATCCATATAAAAAGAAGTGCAACCCAACGAGGTCTGCCCGGCTTCCAATGGAATATCATCAATCAATGTTTCCTTGCCGCTGGGAGCACGTCCCGTGTGATGATGCGCATAATAAACAGGGACCTGTCCCACCATCTTCGGAAAAGTAACCGGAGTCTTCCCACTCGGAACAACCTTGCCGAACAGTAAATCTGCAATAGCCGGACCACCCATCGTTCCCGGATGAAAGGAATAAAGCACGGCAGCCGATTCATCCACTTCTTTACCAATAGTGAGCGGACGACCTGCCATAACCACCGTCACCAGCGGTTTACCGGCTTTTGCCAACGCTTCAATCAATTCCGATTGCGCTCCACGCAAGTTCAAATCAGCCAAGGAGTGAGCTTCGCCCGACAGAATAGATTCTTCACCGACAAAAGCCAGTACCACATCCGCCCGCCGGGCTGCTGCCACCGCCTTTGCTATACCCGAAGTCTGTTTGTCGCGGCTATAGGCCAATCCCGGTTCATAAATAATCTGAACCTTGTCTCCATACATTTCCCGCAATGCCTTCAGCGGAGTCTGTGTATGTTCCTTTTCACCATCAAACACCCACGTACCCATCTGGTCATGAGGGGCATCCGCCATCGGACCGACTACAGCAACCGTACGCACCATCTCTCCCAAAGGAAGAACCTCGTTATCATTCTTCAATAAGATGACCGACTGCTCTACTGCTTCTTTCGCTTTCGCCAAATGACTTTCCGCATATTTTACTGTTTGATCTGATACCACATAAGGATTATCGAACAACCCTAAGCGGAACTTTAAACGTAAGATATTACGAACTGCATTATCAATAGTAGCTACCGAAACCTTTTTTTCTTTTACCAAAGTCTCCAGATTTTCCATAAAGGAACCGCTTACCATCTCCATATCTATACCTGCATTGACCGACTTTTCAGCCGCTTCCTTCGCATCTTTGCAGAAACCGTGCGCAATCATCTCGGTAGCCGACGCCCAATCCGTCACAACTACGCCGTCATAATTCCATTCTCCACGCAGCACCTCTTTTAATATAAAGGAATTACCGGTAGAAGGCACTCCGTCATTATCATTAAAAGAAGTCATGAACGTGGCACACCCTGCCTTGGCAGCCGCCTCGAAAGGAGGGAAATAGACATTGCGCAATTCACGTTCCGGTATGAATGTCGAATTATAATCCTTGCCACCTTCAGCGGCACCATAACCCACAAAATGCTTGGCACATGCCGCTATGGCTGTCGGATCGTCCAGAGAATCCCCCTGAAACCCCTTAACCATCGCCGCTCCCATCACAGCAGACAGATAAGGATCTTCGCCACAACTTTCCGCCATACGTCCCCATCGCGGATCACGGGAAATATCAATCATCGGAGCAAAAGTCCAGCGAATACCATCGGCAGATGCCTCAACAGCGGCTATGCGGGCTCCATCCTCTGCAATTCGGGGATTAAAGGTTGCCGCTTGTCCCAATGGAATAGGAAATATAGTTTTGTATCCATGAATCACATCACGCGACATCAGGACAGGAATCCCCAACCGGGATTCCTTCACAGCTATTTCCTGCACTTTATTCACCAATTCAGGGTCAGTCAGATTCAACAGAGAACCCACTTTCCCTTCTTTTATCACCCCGGCTATCTGATCAATGCTTCCATTCGGACTCAACTGATTCATCTGCCCTATTTTTTCCTGCAAAGTCATCTTACCCAGCAGTTCTTCGACCTTATTATCTATGTCCCTATCCTTCTCACTACCTGCTTGCGGTGTGCAGGCAAAGAAAGAAAGCATAAGCAAACAGGCAGAAGACAGTTTGAAATGTTTCATCATATGTTATTCTTCTAATTTGATTATGCCTTGCTCATATCGCGTCAAAGGCGTGGCACAAGCAAGGCATTCTAAGGAAATATACTTATTAAATTAGTATGGATTCTGCGTAATCGAGCCTTGTGCAGCTTCTATTTCACTCTGAGGAATAGGAATGTATTTCTTGTTTTCTGTCCAGTCAACACGTTCCGGGATAGCCTGTCCACCCCAAGTATTTTCACCTTCCCACTGATTCTTGTCAAAATTATAGGTACGCTTAGTCCGTAGAAGCACACCGGCTCCGGCTTTGAGTACGGTAGCAGCCTTCCCGGAGCGGACAAGGTCGAAATAACGTTTTCCCTCACCCACAAATTCAAGTCGACGTTCATTAATGATATTATCCATGGTAACAGGGATAGAAGCTACACCGGCACGCTCACGGACAAGATCGAAATAATCTTGCGCAAGACCGTCACCCGTAGCCAAAGCCAGTTCAGCCGCATTGAGCAATGTCTCGGCATAACGGTAAAGATGAAGATTTTCATCATGGTTCAAACCGGCATCACCTACACTACCTTCCGTATCACCCGGACGGGGCAGATATTTGCGCAGGAAGTAACCGGTGTTCTGATAACGACCACCATAAGTGACGGTATCCCCTTCAGCGAATTTCGCCCTTGCATATTTATCCAGATTAAGAATGGCAACATCGCGACGACGGTCATTGTCTTCAAAGGCATCATACACTTCTTTAGAAACAGAGCCGAACCCCCATCCGCTTGTAAATTCAGGAGTATGCCCCTCTGCGCATTTGATAGTCAAGCCATCAATACCAATCATTTCAGGATATACAGTACCACCTGTAAAATTGGCATCCCCCCAAGTACGTTTACCTCCTTTAGCTATATAATTTACATCGAATATGATTTCCTCGTTCCATTCCTTATCAAGCGCATAAAGATCATTATAATTTTTAACCAAGTCATACTTGTGCGAATTGATGATTGCTTTCATATATCCCAAAGCCTTTCCGTAACGGGACTGGTCTTTCTGGTACATCACATAATCAGCGTAAATCATGGAAGCAGCAGCTTGCGTCATACGTCCGGCCCATTCGTCGGGTTGTTTCATCGGAAGTACTTCACTGTCCAGCACGCTTTCCAAATCGACAACCACCTTTTCATAAACCTGATCTACAGTTAATTGATCAGCCAGATAAGGAAGGCTGGTCAAGTTCTCTTCATAAAAAGGAATATTGCCCCATGTTTTCCAGAGAACAAGATAATACCAGGCACGCATCGCACGGCCTTCGGCTATAAAAAGAGCCTTTTTATCATCGGATAGATCTGAATCCTTCGCATTATCAATCAACCGGATAGACCGATTGATACCTGAATAACTTGTTGTCCACGCTCCATCGATATTATTACGGGGATCGGACTTGTACTGGGAAATCAGGTGAATCTGTGACTGGTCGGATGTGTTGCCGCCACCGACATACATATCATCAGCCATAGCGTCCCATACCAAGCTCAAGGGTGCCCATCCACCAAAGTAGTCATACCATTGCATCGGATCGTAAGCAGCCACTGCTGACTCCATCATTCGGGATTCTGTAGTATAATATCCGTCAATGGGCAAGCTGCTTGAAGGCTCAACTGACAGGAAGTCGTCGCCGCAAGATGCTGTACCCAGCATCAAAGCCAGAGCGGCGAAGCTATATAATGTAAACTTTTTCATATCTGTATGCTTTATATTCATTAAAAATTAAGATTAACACCTACGGTAAAGGTACGCGCCTGAGGATAGTAACCACGGTCGATACCATTGGAACGTTCGTCACCATTGAGTTCCGGATCAAGACCTTTATAAGAAGTCATTGTCAGCAGGTTCTCGGCAGCCACATAGAAACGAAGCTTCTGAATAAAGATCTTCTGAGTCAGGTAGGACGGCAATGTATAACCCAACTGAATGTTCTTGATACGTGCGTAAGAACCATTATGGACATAAAGATCAGAAACACGCCAGTTATCATTGTTGTTTGCCCAAGAAAAACGAGGCATTGTATTGGAAGTTCCTTCACCATGCCAACGATTCATAAACTCTGCGGGAAGATTCACATAGCGGCAGTCCAGACGACGGGTTACGTCCATGATTTCCTGCCCCATAGCACCTGACAGCAACATGCTGAAGTCGATATTTTTCCAGGAAGCATTGAGGTTCAAACCGAATGTCCAATCAGGAGTTCCCTTACCAATCATTGTCTTATCCTTATCATTGATCTCTCCGTTCTTGTCAAAGTCTACAAAGATTACGTCACCCGGCACTGCGTTGGGCTGCAGCTTCTGCCCTTTATCATTCACATAAGCATCAATCTGCTCCTTGTTCTGGAAGATACCGTTTGTTTTATAACCATAGAAATAAGGATATGGCATTCCGTTTTCCGCACGGGATACGTTACCAATCTGGTGAACATTGTCATACATCTCAAAGCCATCGGCATTCCCCAGATTAATCAATTCATTTTTCAGATAGCTGGCATTAGCGGATATTCCGAAGTTCCAGTCACCTTTATTGAACTTATACCCCAGCTCCAATTCAACTCCCTCATTCTTCATCGAACCAACGTTACCCCAAGGCTTGGACTCACCCAAGTAAGAAGGAATACTCATTTCCTTCAGCATGCCATTCGTCTTCTTGTAGAAATAATCCACCGTGAAAGTCAAAGCATTGTTGAAGAAGCCGAAATCCAGACCGGCATCATATTGTTCCGATTCTTCCCATTTCAAGTCCTTATTGGGAGTACCGGACGGCTTACTACCCATGACGATGCTCTGGTATCCCGGAGTGCCGAACACATAGTTGTTGCCGATAGCTACATTGGCCATATAACGGAAAGCTCCGATATTTTCGTTACCGTTCTTACCCCAAGAGAGGCGCAGTTTTGTATTAGTCAACCAAGATGGACGTTGATCCATCCACTTTTCATTTGTTATGTTCCATCCTAAAGATACGGAAGGGAAGGTAGCCCATTTGTTATTAGGACCGAAGTTAGACGAACCGTCACGACGCACAGTAACCTGTAACATATAGCGTTCATCATAGTTATAGCTCAAACGACCGAAGTAGGAAGCCAACGTTGTCGGGTCAAATGCCCCACCGGTGGCATTACGTTTACCTGCAGACTGCAAACCGGTTGTGAAATCCAAGTTTGCCTTGTCCCCAATATATTCAATCATATCCATTGCATCGCCCTTTAATCCGCGTCCTGTATACTTCTTGGCCGACTGCCCCAACACAACCGCAAAAGAATGAACACCAAACGTTTTGTCATACGTCAACACATTCTCAATCTGCCACGTATAGCCACGATTCATTTCAGACCACACTTTCGATTTGTCATTCGTAGCATTTTTATTCAGATAGTGAGGATGATTCCATCCGTCTTTTCCCCAGAATGCGAGGTCGGAACCCCAAGAGAATTTATATTTCAAATGATCCCAAACACTTAGTTCGGCAGCCAAAGTAGCGATAATCTTATCAGAATTATTCTTTTCATAGGGTAAGGAAAGTCTTGCAAGCGGATTAGCAAGTTCATTGAAATCACTGCTCGGCATGGAAAGCAACTGTCCGCTACGTTTGTCGTAGATAGGGTCACCATAAGTATTCCGGTCATAATTCTGAAGTTCGCTTTCATCTTTAGCGTAAACGGACATGGTAGGATCCATGAACAAAGCGTCGCCGAGCGGAGATCCGGTCAGACTGCCGGCAGTGACACCCACACTATTCACACGAGAATAAGCTATGTTCATAGAGAATGTCATCTTTTTCAGCCAATTACGTTGTTCCGATTCGTCAAACAGCGTATACATTGTGTTGCTACGCAGTGACAGACGTTGGTAGTTGGAAGCATCGTAGTTTCCCCCAATGATACCGTCCTGATCATAATATCCTAATGAAAAATAGTAATTTACCTTCTCAGAAGCACCGCTGATACTTAACTGGTGATTCTGGACCGGAGCATTATCATAGAACAAGGCGTCCTGCCAATTGGTACCCGAACCTAAAGAAGCAACCTGTTCGTAACGGGGAGCCTCGCCTGCATAATCGGCAGCCTCATTCATCAATGTAGCATATTGGGTAGCATTCAGCATATCCCGCTTCTTCCATGCACTTTGCCATCCATAAGAGAAGTCATAACTCACTTTAGTTTTGCCGATACTACCTTTCTTTGTAGTAACGAGAACAACACCATTTGCCGCACGAGCCCCATAAACGGCTCCGGAAGCTGCATCTTTCAATACTTCGATACTGGCAATATCAGCAGGATTGATATTATCAATACCACCGTCTACCGGCATACCATCAATAATGTAAAGCGGGTCGGAGTTGTTGATAGTACCAATACCACGCACACGTACTCTTGAGCTCGCTCCCGGCTGACCATTGAGGGTAGTAACTTGAACACCGGCTGCCAGACCTTTCAACGCATTGTCCACACGTGTGGGAGATGTTCTGCTCAAATCTTCGGAAGAGACCTTGGCAATAGAGGCCGTTACCACACTCTTCTTCTGAGTACCATAACCAATCACTACTATTTCATCCAAAGTTTTCGTATCTTCCCGTAAAATAATGTTGAGCGGAGCGATAGTAGCTTTCACAATTTGCGGAAGATAACCTACGTAGGTTATTTCAATCTCTACCCCCTCTTCTACATTGGAGAGAGAAAAAGCACCATCAAGATTAGTAATAGTACCGTTATTAGTACCTTTTACCAATACACTCGCACCGATAATGGGCTCACCGGTTACATCTTTTACTACTCCTTTCACAGTCTGCTGCTGGGCAAACATACCGATAGAAAAGAAAAACAGCAAGCATCCGACAGATAACATATATCTGAACGCTTGCGTCTTTTTTAAATCATTTCTCATAACACAAAATATTAAAGTTAACACTTAAATTTCTTATGACTTTTGTCAACGCAAAGATAAAACAAGTGCATATAGCCTGTATGAGCAGGTAAAGCGCAAAAGTAAACCACCGTTTTTGATAAAAATCTAATTATTAACATATTACTATAAAAAGAAGAGAGCAAAAAGTAAACTTTAATAAATAAAACGGGAAGAGGTATTCATCATCAAACGATTATATAACCTAACTTTTTCCTAAAGAACATCCGCCATATTTAAAAGGATTGACTTATATTTGTACGTCTAACCAAATATAGTACAATGAAACATCTGCTTACCTTATTACTTTTATTTACTTCTACCTTTTTGTCTGCTGACTCCCATAGTATGGAAATTGAGTCTCTTCTATCAAAATTAGATTCTTTAATCGCGCGAAAGGATGATTTCGTCGCTGCTAAAGAGGCCAAAATAAACCAACTCCATAACCAGGGACGGAATATCCGTACATCAGAAGAACGCTATTGGCTGAACAAGATGTATTACGATGAATATTCCGTTTACAATTCCGATTCCGCCATGATTTATGTAGACCAGAATCTGGACATCGCCGACAAGCTAAATAAAAAAGAATGGAAAGCGGAATGGAAAATCAAGAAGTCTTTTCTTCTGGCTGCTACCGGTTTGTTGAAGGAGGCATTAGATGAATTACGCAATGTTTCGAGCCAATTACTCACCCCTGAACTGAAAGTGGAATATTACGGACAGTTGATGTATCTGTACTCTCATTTCAGACAGTATTCAGGAGATAACAATACAAATATCCGTGAAGGATATTATGAGAAAGAAAAAGCGTATAAAGACTCTATCTATGCCTACATCACTCCTCAAGACCCTTTCTATTTATGGTACAAAGGGTGGAAATTTCTGGGAACCACTGAAACGGAGTCCATAAAGAAAGAACTCTTGAATGAAGTAGAGAGATCATCCCTGGAAACTCGACGTGATGCAATGAATGCCTATATCCTAGCCTGCCTTTATCAGGATAGCAATCAACAAAACGAGTATTTGAAATATATGATTTATTCGGCAATGGCGGATGTGAAAACAGCAAACAAGGACATTGCTTCGCTGGAAGAGCTGTCAAAAACATTGTATGAACTGAATGATATAGACCGTGCCTATACCTATATTAATTACTGCCTCCAAAACGCCCAACTTTATCGCAACCGGGTACGTGTTATCGGCATTTCGGAAACACAAGACGCCATTCATCGGGCCTATCAGGAAAGAAATATCCGACAGGAAGCCCGTTTGCATACATTCTTGTTTCTGGTCAGTATTCTTTCAATCATTTTATTGATTGCCATTCTCTATATCTATATGCAAATGAAGCGACTGGCATATTCACGCTCCCAACTGAATGAAAGCAATCAGTTGCTGAACAAACATGTGGACGAACTGTCGGAAACCCATCAACTGTTGGAAAAAGCAAACGGCCAGTTACAGTCGTTAAATGAACAGTTGAAAGAAACAAACGCCCAACTTCGCGAATCCAATTATGTAAAGGAAGAATATATAGGTTACGTATTTTCCATCTGTTCCAACTATATCAGCAAGTTGGACGAATTCCGTAAAAGTATTAACAGGAAAATGAAAGCCAAACAATTTGATGACATAAAAGAATTGACAGACTCTCCGATTATGGCACAGAATGAGTTGAAAGAGCTTTACCATAACTTCGACGCCATCTTTCTACATGTCTATCCCAATTTTGTCGAAGACTTCAACGCCCTGCTGCATCCCGACGAGCAGATTTTACTAAAAGATGGAGAATTACTGAATACCGAACTACGCATATATGCGCTGGTACGTCTGGGAATTAACGATAGCGTGAAGATAGCCGAATTCTTACATTGCTCTCCGCAGACGGTCTACAACAACCGACTGAAGACACGCAACAAAGCCATTGTACCGAAAGATGAGTTCGCCAATACAGTGAAAAGTCTGGGCAAAATGCAAGAATGACCACTGTGCATACTTCCTTAAAAAAGGAATATTAAAACACACGAGAATGCAATAGATTGGATCACCGTGCGGAAGATTAACTAAATGCGTAGCATTTTCCTTCAGCGGAATCCTATATTTTACATTTTAGAACGTTTTTCTTTCAACACAAAAGTAATTTACCACTATATGACTCTTTTGGAAAGACAAATCATCGGTATACGGTCTTTTTGCCATTTTCCTTTTATCACCCGGCGAAGACCAACCAGCTCAAAAAAAGTCCCTTTTTATGCCTTCGCAGCTTCCTCACCGAGAAACCAAAGGTTTGTCGGTGAGAAACAGAAGGTTCATCGGTGAGAAACCAAAGCTATATCAGTAAGAAATGGAGGCTTTACTTACCCCCAAAAGTGCATATTCCTCGCTAAAACATACAAAATAAGCCGGAGTTTCTGCATATTCTTGCATTTGTTTATGCAATTTGTCTTCTGGTTTAATCATGTTGAAGTATTCTTTTTCGATGGAAATCTTAAAAACAGAACATGATCCTCTTTCCAGCTCATCCTTTCCCGAACTTCGCAAATTCACCATTTGAAACTCCGGTAACTGAAAAAAAGATGATTTTTTTGATAAAAATAAAAAGAAAGTTATCTTTGTCTTCAATACATGTATACTTCAATGCACATACATAAGTTAAACGAAAAATAGCAAGTCATGAAAACGAATATAAATATCCTATTTACTTTGTGTATTCTCCTTCTTTGTGCCTGCAAAAGTGGAAACGCTTCCAATCAATGTGAAAACGAAGCTCCCCGGGATACTATTACAACCTTCACCCTGCCCGCCATCCCGCAAATGATGACAGCTCCGGAGCAACGTGCAGAATTCCTCGTGAAGCACTATTGGGATCATGTCAACTTCGCCGACACCAATTACATCCACCACCCCGAAATAACCGAACAAGCCTGGGCGGACTATTGTGACATACTGAATCACGTCCCGTTGAAAACCGCACAAGAAGCCATGCGGAAAACAATCGAGCAAACGAACGCAGACAAAAAGGTATTCACCTACATCACCGATCTGGCCGATAAATATCTCTACGACCCCAACTCCCCCATGCGTAACGAAGAATTCTACATCCCCGTATTAGATGCTATGTTAACTTCCCCCCTGCTAGAGGAAATAGAAAAAGTACGTCCCAAAGCCCGCCGGGAATTAGCCCAGAAAAACCGCATCGGCACCAAAGCCCTGAACTTCAACTACACGCTGGCTTCCGGCGCGCAAGGTTCCCTCTACCAACAACAAACGGATTACATCCTGCTATTCATCAACAACCCAGGTTGCCATGCCTGCACAGAAACGATAGATGCCCTGAAAAACGCCCCTATCATCAACCAACTTCTGGAACAAAAGAAACTAACAGTCCTCTCCGTCTATCCTGACGAAGAACTGGACGAATGGCGCAAACATCTGAACGAATTCCCCAAAGAATGGATCAACGGATACGACAAGAAATTCGCCATCAAAGAACAACAACTATACGACTTGAAAGCAATCCCCACCCTCTACCTTTTGAATAAGGAAAAAACTGTGCTCTTAAAAGACGCCCCCGCACAAGCCATCGAAGAATACCTACTAATGAAAAGCGAACAGTAAACATACACTATACGAACTAACATAGGACACTTGATTAACATAGAAAAAATAGTGACGGTATATGGCAAGGATACCGTTAGTATCTTGAGCATATACCGTCACTATTTATATCGGATAGCGTCACCATTTTTCCAAAGTCCCACCAACGCTTCCCCCCCCACACCCACCTCACGAACACACCGCATGGTTTCCCGGCCTCGTTTTTCAGCGTCAAGCGCAGGTGTTTTCTTTTTGGTTCTTTCTCTTTCGTATCAAGACGAAAGAAAAAGAACACTCCCCCTTGCAAAAGCAAAATAAACTCCCTATCTTTGTCACGCATTGGTTCGCGACTCCCATGCGGGGGAAGCGATTAAAAGGGAATCAGGTGTAAATCCTGAACAGTCCCGCTGCTGTAAGTTCCATGTATGTTACAAGCAATTCACTCATTGCCACTGGAGACTAATCCGGGAAGGCGTTTGTAGCAGGAATAAGTCAGAAGACCTACCATGCAAATATGTTTCACTGCTTTCGAGGAAAAAGCGTTGAGTCTAATGAACGGGACAAGTCGTCCATCATTTCATTCATCACTCTGATTCAGAGAAAGTGTGTTAAAACGAATAAACTCTGCCAAGTTTATTTATGCGTGTCCGGTCGAAGGGATTTCGCCCGGACACTTTTAAATAGCAATAGACTGAAAAAGGAATAAATGAAAGAGAGAACATTTAAGAAAATGATCTTTGCAGTATTCTGCTGCCAATTCTTATCCATATCACTTTTTGCACAACAGCAAAAGGTAGATACGACACATACATATTCTATTCCTGAAATAACAGTATCAGATATCTACCAGACTCGCGAAGTACGTTCAACCGCTCCCCTGCAAGTATTCTCCAAAGACGCCCTGAAAAACCTGCACGCCCTGCAAGTCTCCGACGCAGTGAAACACTTTGCGGGAGTGACCGTGAAAGACTACGGAGGTATCGGCGGACTGAAAACAGTATCCATACGAAGCCTGGGAGCACAACATACTGCTGTCAGCTATGACGGAATTACCCTGACCGATTGCCAAACGGGACAAATTGATATAGGTCGCTTCTCGCTCGATAATGTTGACAGACTTTCTCTAAACAACGGACAAAGCGATAATATCTTCCAACCTGCCCGCTTCTTTGCAGCAGCAGGCATACTGAATATACAAACACTTACCCCACTATTCACGAAGGACAAAAAGACCAACATAGCAGGAGCTTTCAAAACAGGTTCCTGGGGATTAGTCAATCCCTCCCTCCTGCTGGAACAACAATTCAATAAAACATGGAGCATGTCAGTCAGTGGCGAATGGATGTCCTCTGACGGACATTATCCATATACACTGCGCTATGGAAGTGCAGAAGGAGATCTGTCCTCACGTGAGAAACGGAAGAATACAGACGTACAGACATTCCGTGCTGAAGCCGGACTTTACGGCAACTTCTCCGATAAAGAACAATGGCGGTTGAAAGCCTACTACTTCCAGTCCTCCCGGGGACTACCCAAAGCTACCACTTTCTACAACGACCATTCTACCCAACACCTGTGGGATAAAAACACTTTCATACAAAGTCAATACAAGAAAGAATTCAGCCAACAATGGGTATTCCAAACCTCTGCCAAGTGGAATTGGAGCTATCAACGGTACCTGGACCCCGATACAAAGAACTCATTAAAGAAAACAGAAAACAGCTACTACCAGCAAGAATATTACCTTTCCGCTTCTGTACTATACAGACTGTTGAGCAACCTCTCATTCTCTCTTTCCACCGACGGAAGCATCAACACCATGAACGCCGATCTAAATAACTTTGTACATCCCACACGCTATTCATGGCTAACGGCATTCGCCGGCAAATACGTGAATGACTGGTTAACAATCTCCGCATCCGCATTGGCAACCGTTATCAATGAAGATGTAAAGAAAGGCGGCAGTGCCGGCAATCACCGTAAACTAACCCCTTATGTAAGTGCCGCATTCAAACCTTTTCATCATGAAGAATTCCGTGTACGCTTCTTCTATAAAGATATTTTCCGCCTGGCAAGTTTCAACGACTTATATTACGAAGAAGTAGGAAACACACAACTAAAGCCGGAAAAAGCCAAACAATACAACATCGGACTGACATACAGCAAGAATGTATGCCCATTCCTACCCTATTTGTCAGCAACCGTCGATGCTTATTATAATAAGGTAACAGATAAAATCATCGCTTACCCTACCAAGAACCTTGCAGTATGGAGCATGAAAAACCTGGGACAAGTTGACATCAAAGGCATTGATGCTACAGGAAGTCTCTCCCTCCAACCCTGGGAAAAAATCCGCATCAACCTCTCGGGTAACTATACATACCAACGAGCATTAGACGTTACCCCACCCGATCCAAACACGTATGAATCGACATACAAACACCAGATAGCCTACACTCCCCGCGTCTCCGCTTCGGGGCAGGCAGGCATTGAAACACCATGGATCAATCTGTCTTACTCATTCCTATTTTCAGGAAAGCGCTACGCGTTGGGACAAAACATTGCCGAAAACAGATTGGATAGTTATAGCGACCACAGTATTTCTGCAAGCCGCGATTTCCAGATAAGAAAAGTCACCACCTCTTTCAGCGTGGAAGTACTGAACCTGATGGACAAGAATTACGAGATTGTGAAATACTTCCCAATGCCCGGACGATCTGTAAGAGCGACAATAAAAATAAGATATTAAATATTATAAAATAGGATATGGTCGTGAAAAGGAAATTAATGTATATATTCTGGTGCTGGCTGTCATTGATCTTGTTATTCATGGCATGTGATGACATGGAAGACAAACCTTTCACATCAGGCATTATAGGTGATCCGACAGAAACGGGTACCGCTGAATTATATGTATTATGTGAAGGACTGTTCAACCAGAATAACAGCTCATTGGCACGTTTCTCTTTCGGCAATCAACAAATGGTTCGTGATTACTTCAAAGCAGTCAACCACCGGGGATTAGGAGATACAGCCAACGATATGGCTATTTATGGAAGCAAGGTGTATGTCGTAGTCAACATCTCCAGTACAGTAGAAGTGGTAGATTTTCGTACAGGAACCTCATTGAAACAAATTCAGATGCAGGCAGAAAATGGGAGTTCCCGCCAACCACGCTATATCGCTTTTCATAAAGATAAAGCATACGTATGTTCCTATGACGGAACCGTTGCACGTATAGATACAACCTCCCTTTCCATAGATGCCATCACATCAGTGGGACGTAACCCTGACGGCATTTGTGTACAAAACGAAAAGCTATATATTTCCAATTCCGGCGGATTGGATTATTCATCAGGGCTGGGTGTAGATAATACAGTATCCGTTGTCGATATTGCCACATTCAAAGAAAGTAACAAAATTATAGTAGGCCCGAATCCCGGTAAAATAATAGCAGGTCCGGATGAAACCGTCTATGTAGCCACCCGTGGCGAAGATATAGAAGCCGGAGATTATAATTTCGTCAAGATAGACTGCCGGACAAACAAAGTCACTCAATCTAACGAGAAAGTGCAAAACTTCGCCATCGACGGAGATATAGCCTATCTATACAATTACAACTATACCACACAAACTTCTTCTATCAAGATGTTCAATCTGAAAACAGAAGAAACAATCCGTGAGAATTTCATAACCGATGGAACTGTGATAAAAACACCTTACGGTATCAACATCAACCCGTACAGCAACAATGTATATATCACCGAAGCACGCGATTACACCACTTACGGCGACTTACTTTGTTTCAACCAACAAGGACAACTCATGTTCCGCCTGAACAACATCGGACTTAACCCAAATACCATCGCATTCAGTGACAAAGCCTCACAAAGCAATATTGACGATAATGACGATGACACGGAAAACCCTCTAGCTTTCGCCAATAAAGTATGGGAATACCGTCCTGCTCCCGGACAATTTATCAATACTACCACATCAGCATACAAGGATGGATTTACCTACGATGAAATATTGGAAGAAGCAACCCGCAGAATCCGGCAAAAATCGCTTATTACATTAGGAGGATTCGGTGGCTACATTGTTTTAGGATTCCCACAGCCCATTCCAAATGTAACGGGAGAATATGACTTCAAGGTAAGAGGTAATGCTTACTACAATTCCAAAACCGGAACAGGAAAACTGGGAGGAAGTGCAGAACCAGGAATTGTATTCGTATCCAAAGATGCAAACGGTAATGGAAAACCTGATGACGAATGGTATGAACTGAAAGGCAGCGAATATGGGAAAGACACAGAAACCCGAGGATATGAAATAACCTATTACCGTCCAAACCCAGCCAACCAAAAGGTGCTCTGGAAGGACAATCAAGGCAATGAAGGATATATTCTCCGCAATAGTTTCCACAATCAGGAATCCTATTATCCACTTTGGATAGAAGATAATGAAATCACATTCCGGGGAACACGCCTAAAAGACAATGCCGTTCCGGAAAATGGATTATGGGTAGGATATTGTTATCCATGGGGATATGCAGACAACCATCCCAACACCAAGGAAGAAAGTAATTTCAAGATAGATTGGGCTGTGGATGGTAACGGCACACCAGCCGACTTGGATCAAATCGACTTCGTAAAGATTACGACTGCAGTCAACCAGGATGCAGGACAAATGGGTGAAATATCCACCGAAGTCACAACCGTTGAAAACTTACATTTCAAAAAATAATCAACAATTAATTAATAACTAAAATCAGAAAAGAACATGAAGAAATTATCCTTATTATTACTGTTATCAGTATTTGTATTTTGCGGCTGTAGCGATGATGACGATGATGTAAAAGATGATGTAAAAAACGAAGTGGTTGCCAGTTTTGAAAATAAATTAACAAAAGCAGAGAGTGAATTTACTCCCACAGGTGATCAACCAACAGGCTATGATATTCTCGAGACAAGTATCAAAGATAATCAGAATCTAATTGAATGTAATCATTATTATGCAGCATGGGGACTTGCTGGAGGATTTACTTACACCAATAAAACTGACATTACCACTCCCGGATCTGCTAATAGCAGTGCTATTACAGGAAAAGGTAAAAATGGGACAACCTATCTCACTGCATATACCAGTAGCTTTAACACTGCAAAGATTACTAATCTCAAAGGAGAATATGCATTTAAAGGAGCATGGGTTACTAATACAACTTATGCATATCTAGCCATCAAAAACGGAGACGATGGACAAGATCCATCTATGGTAAAGAAATTCGCCAATGGTGACTGGTATAAAATAACAGCTGTTGGTTACAGAGCCAATGACAATGAAATAGGAAGAGTCGATTTCTATCTTGCCGATTTCAGAAACGGAAAAACCGAAATTGTAAACACATGGCAATGGTTTGATTGGAGCAGTATTAAAAATGCTGATTATATTAAATTTGAAATGAGTTCCACTGATAATTCAGAATATGAAGGAGTATCTTATATGAACACTCCTTCTTATTTCTGCCTTGACGGTATTACACTTATCGAGGACTAAACAACCACTGTTCAATTGACATCAATCGGTTATATACTTATTTCTAATCAGCCTATTGATTACCAATAATCAAACTTATAATCATATTCAATCGAATGCATAATTTTAAAGAGCCGGATATTCTTTTAAGGAATCCGGCTCTCTTTATATCTACCTATTACAAATTGATATATTACTAGCCCATGGAGAAGTAATTCCAATAGTTATAACTTACAAAAAGTCATCATATATTTGCTAATCACGCAAATTTTAGCTACATTCGTCGTTCAAAACTATTAAATCTACGACAATGGAATTACCTTTTGCTGAATCATGGAAAATAAAGATGGTAGAACCCATCCGGAAAAGCACACGTGAAGAGCGCGAGCAATGGATTAAAGAAGCACATTATAATGTCTTTCAACTCAAATCAGAACAAGTTTATATAGATCTCATCACCGACTCCGGGACCGGAGCGATGAGCGACCGCCAATGGGCGGGAATGATGCTAGGTGATGAAAGCTATGCCGGAGCGACCTCATTCTTCAAGTTGAAAGAGATGATTACGAAACTAACAGGATTTGAATACATCATACCAACCCATCAGGGACGTGCCGCTGAAAATGTCCTTTTCTCTTATTTGGTACATGAAGGAGACATTGTGCCCGGAAACTCGCATTTTGACACCACCAAAGGACACATTGAGGGACGTCATGCCATCGCATTAGACTGCACCATCGATGCAGCCAAACAAACCCAACTAGAAATACCGTTTAAAGGAAATGTAGACCCTGATAAATTACAGAAAGCCCTCACAGAATACGCAGAACGGATTCCTTTTATCATCGTCACCATCACCAACAATACAGCCGGAGGACAACCCGTCTCCATGCAAAACTTGTACGAAATACGTGCCATTGCCGACAAATATGGCAAACCCGTACTTTTCGACTCTGCACGTTTTGCCGAGAACGCCTACTTCATCAAAATGCGCGAAGAAGGTTACCGAGACAAAACTATCAAAGAAATCACACGGGAAATGTTCTCTCTTGCCGATGGCATGACAATGAGCGCCAAGAAAGACGGAATCGTCAATATGGGCGGATTTATTGCCACGCGGCGTGCAGACTGGTATGAAGGTGCAAAAGGTTTCTGTGTACAATACGAAGGCTATCTCACCTACGGAGGCATGAACGGACGGGATATGAACGCCCTCGCCATCGGACTGGACGAAAACACCGAATTCGACAACCTCGAAACACGTATCAAACAAGTGGAATACCTGGCAAAGAAACTGGATGAATACGGAATCCCTTACCAACGCCCGGCCGGAGGACACGCCATCTTCATTGATGCGCCTAAAGTGCTGACACATGTTCCTCGAGAAGAATTCCCAGCGCAGACGCTAACCATAGAACTTTACCTGGAAGCCGGTATCCGTGGATGCGAAATCGGCTATATCCTTGCCGACCGTGATCCGGTGACCCATGAAAACCGCTTCAACGGTCTTGACCTACTCCGCCTCGCCATTCCCCGCAGAGTATATACCGACAATCACATGAATGTAATAGCTGCCGCCCTCAAAAATGTATATGAACGCAGAGAAAGCATCACTCATGGAGTACGTATCGCCTGGGAAGCTCCCTTAATGAGACACTTCACAGTCCAATTGGAAAGATTATAAACTTGGAGAATATTTGTTCGCGTAAAACAAAAGTGTTCTCCAAGTGTTTATGTTATAATCGAACTTAATACGTAAAAATTATGGCAGAAGATCATAAATTAATAGACAACGAAGAAAAACATCGGTATGAGTTTCAGATCGATGGCAAAATAGCTGAAATAGACTATATCAAATCCAACAATGGAGAAATATACCTTGTACATACCGAAGTACCCGCTTCATTAGGCGGCAAGGGAGTAGGCTCACAACTTGCAGAAAAAGCATTGGCAGACATCGAGCGACAAGGTCTACGCTTGGTACCGCTTTGCCCGTTTGTAGCCGGTTACATTCACAAACATCCGGAATGGAAGCGAATTGTAATGCGTGGTATTCATATTAAATAAATACATATATGGGAAAAAAAATTGAATATACCAATGGTGAACTGACCATTGTGTGGCAGCCTGAATTATGTCAGCATGCCGGAATATGTGTAAAGATGCTACCCAATGTTTATCATCCAAAAGAAAGACCCTGGGTACAAATTGAAAATGCGACAACAGAAGAATTAATTGCACAAATCGGCAAATGTCCGTCAGGAGCATTGAGCTATCGACTTAATAAAAAAGAGAAATAACACACCGAGAAAAGAGCTTCACACACTTCTTCATCCGTTCAATTCAATGTCCACGTCAATACAAAGTCCGGACAGATACGATAACCGACAGAATAAAGTTCTTGCTGCTCCGTAGCCAACTCCTGAACCTGAAACGTCCCCTCCGCTTGAGGAATAAAATGCGTCAACCGGAGTTTACGAAGATCAGCATCCGCATTTTCCATCCGCTTGAAAACAGCTTCCTTTGCCGACCAATGCAATAGCAGCCCCCAGGTTATATCTCCCAGATAAGATTCTACTTGCTCGTCAGGACGGATATAACGGTCGGATACCTTGTGAACCCGTTGAGCATATTGCTCAATGTCAATGCCTACCGGAACCGAAGAAGCAAGCATCACCGCCACATAACCTTTCGTATGAGAAATACTGATAAAAAAAGAATGATCTGTGAGATAAGGTTTCCCCTCCGAAGAATAACCGATTTCCTTATCCTCCTGCAACATGGAATACAACAGAACACGAACCGACAACCATTCCATCTTACGACGTTCGGAGACAAAGCGATTCAATTCCTGCTCACAGAAAGCTCTTCGCGCACCGGGCAAAAGAAGCAATAAAGCATCCAAAGACTCTTCCATCTTCCAGACAGCCCACTGTATACCATTTGTCTTATACTGCAGAAACAACGCCATCTTCCACTTCCTTCGGCAGAATTGTGAACTTAACTTTCAATATACGGCGACTATCCATTTCGAGCACTTCAAACTCATAATTGTGATACGTCACTTTCTCATGCAGCACCGGGAATTCACCTTTAATTTCGAGCAACATACCTGCCAATGTATCTGCATCACCCACCACCTTTTCAAATTCGTCTTCGTCTACTTTTGCAATCTTATAGAAATCCGTCAACTGCGTTTTCGCTTCAAATATCCAAGTATGGTCATTCAAAACAACGTATGTACGCTCTTCATCATCGTATTCGTCGTGAATTTCCCCTACAATCTCTTCGATAATATCCTCCATCGTTACCAGTCCGGAAGTTCCTCCAAACTCATCCACAACGATAGCAATATGAATCTTATTCGCCTGGAAGTCACGCAGCAAATCATCAATCATCTTCGTCTCCGGCACAAAATAAGCCGGGCGAATCAATGACTGCCAACGGAAATTATCCCCCTTATTGACATGAGGCAGAAGGTCTTTAATATACAGCACCCCCTTGATATTATCCCGTGAACCGGAATAGATAGGAATACGTGAATAAGCATTTTCAATGATACACAGCATCACCTCCTTGAAAGACGTACGGATATCCAGATCGACCATATCCAGGCGTGATGTCATCACCTCCTTCACGGTTTCCCCACCGAAACGGATAATGCCCTCCAGAATATTATTCTCTTCAGAAAGCTCCGCTTTATCCGTCAGTTCCAACGCGTGCGACAGTTCATCCACAGAAATATTGTGACTCTTCTTAGCAAAATGCTTATTCAGAAAAGTTGTCGAACGCACAAGCACAGTAGCTATCGGACGGAATACCTTCTCCAGAAAGTAAATTCCCGGTGCCGAAAAACGGCAAAAGGCTAATGTTTTCTGTGCCGAATAGATCTTTGGCATAATTTCACCGAACAACAACAGCAGGAAAGTCAGAATGACGGTCAGTATCAGGAACTCTGCCAATGGAGAATGGAAGACAAACACATTCATAAAGAAGAAGTTGCAGAGCATGATAATGGTCACATTCACAAAATTGTTCGTAATCAATATCGTTGCCAAGAGGCGTTCTGAATCACCCAACAGGGCACTTATTTTTTCATCGGAAGGATGATTGTGTTCATCAATATCATTCCGGTCGGAAGGAGTAAGTGAGAAAAAAGCTATTTCGGAAGCCGAAGCAAAGCCGGAAGCAAGCAGGAGCACACCTGCCAGCACTATGGCAATAATAGCAGAGATAGAAGGAGTGTTTACGGTAATACCGTTGAAAATGTCAGCCAACTGGCTTAAATAACCATCTGAGTCCAAAGAGTTTATATTTTAGTTAAACAAAAGATAATGTGCCAATGAGCTAGAAAAAAAATCGATTGGCACACTATCACATTATCCTAGAACGGCAAATCATCTGCCGGATTATCTTGTACAGGTTGCGCCTGCGACTGCTGCGTTTGTTGCGTTTGTTGTGGCTGGCCGGCAACCGGTTGTTGCTGCTGTCCCGTAGCAGGCTGTCCGGAAGCAGAAGCTCCCGCACCCGAATTGGCTCCTTTCGAAGACAACATTTCCATATAATCGACGTAAATTTCAGTAACATAACGCGTAGCACCAGACTGGTCACTGTAAGAACGGGTTTTTATCTTTCCTTCCAGATACAACCTTTCTCCTTTGCGTACATACTTATCCACAATTTCCGCCCAACGGTTGGATGCAACGATATTGTGCCATTCTGTTCTGTCGGGAATCTGGGTTCCATTAGCCAAGGTATATCCACGTTCCGTCGTAGCTAACGAAAAAGTAGCCACCGCTGAACCTGCATCGAAATATTTCACCCGCGGATCTTGTCCTACGTATCCTAACAATATCACTTTATTTACTGACATATATGTATCAAGTTTATGATTCTTAAATCAAATCTGTCGCCAAAATTAAACAGAATAACAATAGGATGCAAGAATTTTAAGTATTAAAGTTTTAAGTATTAGGTATTAATCAAGTATTAGGTTTTAAGTATTAAGTATTAGGCTGTGCCATAAACTGGATGGTTAATACTTGATACCTAATACTTGATACCTAATACTTGATTAAGTTTTGTACCAGCTTTGAAATAGCGTACTGCTCCAGTTCCTCTACTTTTATTTTCTGGAAATTACCGAAAGAAGTCAAATTTTCAGAGATTGTTACTTCATACAGATTAGCATAAATCACCCGGTGAGACAACACATGCTTCACTTCCCTGCAAACAGAACGCACCACCGGCACTTCCCCCGACGCAAAGAATGCACGGAATTCCGGCAAAGCAAGAAACTCTTCCTCCGAAAGAGCCGTCGGAGTTTCTATCAATGGCAATTCGAACAAATTCTTCCAAATATCATTTCCTGTTCGTTTATTTATAAAGGTATACGCGCCCGCACGTACATAAATATAATTGAAGTAACGGTTGGTAGTCTTTGTTTTGTGCTGTTTCACCGGAAGCTTTGTCACCAACCCCTTCGAAAGTGCCGAACAACCGCCTGCCAACGGACAGAACAAACAGTTGGGCGACTGCGGAGTACACTGAATTGCTCCGAAATCCATTATCCCCTGATTATAAACAGCCGGATGCTTTTTATCCAACATCTCGTCTGCCAATGCTGCAAAAAGTTTCTTTCCCTCCGTCGAATCAATCGGAGTATCTATACCGAAATAACGTGAAAGCACCCGATACACATTGCCATCCACCACCGCATAGGGCATGCCGTAAGCAAACGAACAGATAGCCGCCGCCGTGTACTCCCCCACTCCTTTCAGAGCCAGCACTTCCGGATATGTTTTCGGGAAAACACCATTCATGCTTTTGGCGGCGGCATGAAGATTGCGGGCACGCGAATAATACCCCAACCCCTGCCAATACTTCATCACCTCATCCTCATCCGCAGCGGCCAAAGTCTGTACATCGGGAAAACGCTTGATAAAGCGAAGAAAATAATCATACCCCTGCGCCACCCGCGTCTGTTGAAGAATAATCTCCGAAATCCAGATCAAATACGGATCGGCAGACTCCCTCCAAGGCAATTCACGTTTATTCTCTTCATACCACTCTACAATCGTTTTCGTAAACTCGTTCATATCCTCTCTACTAATGTATTATCTAACATTTATCTTGTATATCCTACTCAAAAGGCACACAAAAGTAACTCTTTTAGCTCTAAGAAAACCCTATGCCACTATTTTTTTAGAAAAATGTGCAGAATATATTTTTTTAGGAGCTTAAAAAGCTATATATTTGCAGTCCAAAAAATTAGCAATAACATAGTAATAATATTTTTTTTAAGGAAAAATGACTAAAGCAGATATTGTAAACGAGATTACAAAGAAAACTGGGATTGACAAGCAGACAGTTCTTACAACAGTTGAAGCATTTATGGATGCAGTAAAGGATTCGCTGTCTAATGATGAGAATGTATACCTGCGTGGGTTTGGTAGTTTCGTAGTAAAGAAAAGAGCACAGAAGACTGCTCGCAACATTTCTAAAAATACTACGATTATTATTCCGGAGCACAACATTCCGGCTTTCAAACCGGCTAAGACATTTACAATTTCAGTAAAGAAATAATAAACAAGAGTATTAACCCATAAAATGTGAAGCTATGCCAAGCGGAAAAAAGAAAAAAAGACATAAAATGTCTACGCACAAGCGTAAAAAAAGACTAAGAAAGAACAGACATAAAAGCAAAAAATAATTTTTAAGTCTGGATCACACAGAAATAAAGAACAAACTTGCGAAGCCAATGTCTTTCAAGTTTGTTCTTTGTTTAAGTAGCTAACCCAAAATGAACATTTTGTAAAAAAAGTTGTTCATATAAATGAGATTCAATCAATAATAAGGAAACAAACAGTGACAAGTGAACTAGTAGTTGACGTACAGCCCAAAGAGGTCTCCATCGCCCTTCTCGAAGATAAGAGCCTGGTGGAACTTCAAAGCGAAGGAAGAAATATTTCTTTCTCTGTGGGCAATATGTATTTGGGACGTATCAAGAAATTGATGCCCGGACTCAATGCATGCTTTGTAGACGTCGGTTACGAGAAAGACGCTTTCCTTCATTATCTGGACTTGGGTCCTCAATTTAACTCACTCGAAAAGTTTGTAAAGCAGACTTTAAGCGACAAAAAGAAGCTGACCTCCATCAGCAAAGCAACCCTGCTTCCCGACCTTGACAAGGATGGAACTGTATCCAACACACTCAAGGTAGGACAAGAAGTAGTGGTGCAAATCGTTAAGGAACCGATCTCCACTAAGGGGCCGCGACTGACGTCCGAAATTTCGTTTGCCGGACGCTATCTCGTACTGATCCCTTTCAATGATAAGGTTTCGGTATCGCAAAAAATTAAATCGAGCGAAGAACGCGCCCGCCTGAAACAGCTGCTGATGAGCATCAAGCCGAAAAACTTCGGTGTCATTGTCCGCACGGTAGCCGAAGGCAAACGCGTAGCCGAACTCGACGGAGAGCTTAAAGTCTTGGTTAAGCATTGGGAAGATGCGATGGTAAAAGTACAAAAAGCCACCAAGTACCCGACGTTGATTTATGAAGAAACCAGCCGCGCCGTAGGTTTGTTGCGCGACCTCTTCAACCCATCATTTGAGAATATTCACGTCAACGACGAGGCTGTGTACAATGAAATTAAAGATTACGTATCACTGATTGCGCCCGACCGGGCTAATATCGTGAAACTGTACAAAGGCCAACTTCCCATTTACGACAATTTCGGTATCACCAAGCAGATTAAATCATCGTTTGGTAAAACAATCTCTTACAAGAGTGGTGCCTATCTGATTATTGAGCACACTGAGGCGCTTCACGTAGTAGACGTGAACAGCGGCAACCGCACCAAGAATGCCAACGGGCAGGAAGGTAACGCACTCGAAGTAAATCTGGGAGCCGCCGACGAGCTGGCCCGCCAACTGCGATTAAGAGATATGGGTGGTATCATTGTCGTCGACTTCATTGATATGAATGAAGCCGAAAACCGTCAAAAGCTTTATGAACGAATGTGTGCCAATATGCAGAAAGACAGGGCACGGCATAATATTCTGCCGCTTAGCAAATTCGGGCTAATGCAGATTACACGCCAACGTGTGCGTCCGGCAATGGACGTCAACACGACCGAAATCTGTCCTACTTGCTTCGGCAAAGGCACCATCAAATCGTCCATTCTCTTTACGGACACTTTGGAGAGTAAAATTGATTACCTGGTCAATAAACTGAAGGTTAAGAAATTCTCGTTACACGTCCATCCGTATGTTGCCGCCTACATCAGTCAGGGACTCGTTTCCCTGAAACGGAAGTGGCAAATGAAATATGGATTCGGTATTAAGATTATTCCAAGTCAGAAACTCGCATTCCTGCAATATGTGTTCTATGATACACATGGAGAGGAAATCGATATGAAGGAAGAAATCGAAATCAAATAGACAGAAAAGGCGGCTCGTTAGGTACGGGTCGCCTTTTTGTTTATTCTATTTTTCTTCAACTATCCATTTTTCAAGATTACGGATTTCCGCACTGAAATTGATTCCTATTTTAAAAAGCTTCCGTCCATCCATCAAGATTCATTTTTTATTGTTACTTTTGTGAGAAAATGAAAGAGGCATGAATCAACCAGTAAAGCGCAAACGTATTCCTTATGGAATGATGAACTTCATCGATGTCCGCGAAGACGACTGTTACTACGTGGACAAGACACATTATATCCCGCTCATAGAGAATGCGAATAAGTATTTCTTTTACATTCGTCCACGCAGATTCGGGAAGAGTTTAACGATTTCCATGCTCCGACATTATTATAATATACTCGAAGCTGATAAGTTCGAGAAATGGTATGGCGACTTATATATAGGCAAGCATCCCACTCCCGAACGCAATTCATATCTCATCATTTACCTCAACTTTGCCGTAGTTAATGCGGAATTGAAAAGTTACCGTGAATCATTAGACGCGCATTGCAACACAGAATTCAACTTCTTCTGCGATGTTTACGCCCAATATCTTCCCGAAGGGATAAAAGAAGAGATGAATAAGAAAAAGGGAGCCGTAGAGCAACTGGACTATTTATATAAAGAATGCGTCAAGACCAATCAACAGATTTATCTGTTCATTGATGAATACGATCACTTTACAAACAAAATCTTATCCGAACCTTCCTGCCTGGAAGATTATAAGAGCGAAACACATGGGACCGGTTATTTACGCAGTTTCTTCGATACAGTGAAAGCCGGTACAGACTCCACGATCAAACGTTGTTTCGTAACAGGTGTCAGCCCCGTCACGATGGACGATCTGACTAGCGGATTCAATATCGGCACCAACTATTCACTTTCCCCGGAATTTAATGAAATGACCGGATTTAACGAAGAAGAAGTGCGCGCAATGCTGGATTATTACGCCACTACCTGCGAGTTCCATCACTCTATCGACGAGCTGATAGAAGCAATGAAGCCTTGGTATGACAATTACTGCTTTTCAGAGCAAAGTTACGGAAATACCACCATGTACAATTCCAATATGGTGCTTTACTTTGTAGATAACTACATTCGTAATGAAGGATATATGCCTCGCAATATGGTAGAAGAGAATATCCGCGTAGATTATAACAAACTACGAATGCTCATCCGCAAGGATAAAGAATTCACCCATGATGCCTCGACTATTCAAACATTAATAAAACAGGGATATATCACTGGTGAGCTAAAAACGGGCTTCCCAGCCGAGACTGTTGCAGAACCGGATAATTTTGTCAGCCTACTGTTCTATTTCGGCATGTTGACTATCAGCGGAACGTTAGAAGGAGAAACGAAGTTGACCATTCCCAACCAAGTAGTACGTGAACAGTTGTACAGTTACTTATTAGATACATACAACGAAGCAGATCTCCGTTTCGATAATTGGGAAAAAGGAAAACTGGCATCTGCCATGGCTTATCGTGGCGACTGGAAAGCCTATTTCAACTATATCGCCGAATGCCTGCACCGCTACTCTTCCCAACGTGACAAACAAAAGGGCGAAGCATACGTACATGGATTTACACTGGCTATGACTGTACAAAACCGTTTCTATCGTCCTATTTCCGAGCAGGAAAATCAGGAAGGATATGCCGATATCTTCATGTTTCCTTTATTGGATATTTACAAAGATATGCTTCATTCATACATTATAGAACTGAAATATGCCAAAGGAAAGGATAACGATGAAAAAGTAGAGCAACTCCGCCAGGAAGCCATCACACAAGCCAACCGCTATGCCGCCAGCGAAACGGTGCAAAAAGCAATCGGAACAACGACGCTGCACAAAATTATTGTTGTCTATCAAGGCATGAAAATGGTGGTGTGTGAAGAAATTTAAAGTTTGCACATATTCAAATACACTATACAGAAAAGGCGGTTCGTTAGGTACGGGTCGCCTTTTTGTTTGATTGTTGTCTATTCTTCTTTCAAATCATAATACAACAAACGAGTATGTTTATCATCATCATTTGGAAGCAGTAGACTAAAATTATTTTTCTCATAAAACGGAGCCTCATGCAAAATAAAATCGTTCAAGTCGGCATCACCGCAATTGAACGATTCTTCTATTTTTTTACCTTCTTCCATCCGACTAATACGGAATTTAGAAAAGTCTATTTGTACACCCATTATCCAATCATTTAAAATTAGTTGCCGCTTTCATAACGAGCTCATAATTTTTGCGTCTACGTTCCCGCTCCTCTTTCGACACTTTACGTGGACTTTTCATCTTTTCTTCAAACCGACGAGCATCCTCTCCAAACATTATTGGGGTTTCTCTTATTGGTCTTGCCATCTCATTACCTCCTTTCATTAATTGTAGATACAAAAGTAACACAATTTCTCCTATAGCAAATCATCATACATTTTCTTCTTCAGGAAGGATATGTCGATATTTTCATGGTGGTATGTGAGGAAGTAAAATAACAAGAATGGATATTAGGAAATTATCGTGCGATAATCTACAACTAAGATTTCTTCTTAAAGATTGAAAAGCCCGGACTTTCGCAAGCCCGGGCTTTCTGTATTCTCTCAAAGCATCTCCTTAATTTATAGGGAAATGGGGTACTAGTATTAAAGATTTTAGCGTACTAGCATAATGTAAGGAGATACATTCGGAGTAAAGATAAAAGGGATGCCAGTGGGAAATTAGGGAAGGCATCCCTTTTCTAATAGAAGAACAAAGATGAAAGGATGGACTTTCACAAGCTGTATCCTTCGCTTTGTTCTGGGGTAAAAAAATATCTTTTCACACATAGGTGAAGAAGGGTTTTATGAAATAGCGCTTGACAATGCTGTCGGATTTATTTTCACTGTAACCGTCTTACCGCTATCATAATTAGTAATTGTTCCCCAACGTGACTCGGCAACAATATTAACAGTAATGCTAACTTCAGCTTTCAACTGCTTTCCTGTATTGGTAAGAGTCAAAGCACCCGTATTCTTATCTAAAGTAACATATTTAGCTTGAGTGGCATCAGCTAATTCGAATGTAGGAGCTACAAATCCGAATATACCCAATGGAGCTGCTCCCCATTTGGTGCCAACTGTTGCTTCCTTACCTGCTTCCCACATTGTCTCTTTATTAGAAGCTGTCCATTTAGCTCCTGTTGCAAGTTGAGCAATTGCATCCAAATTGTCACTACCAATCTTCACTGTTGCATTAGTCGGAGCAGTCCATTCACCACTAAGATCAGCAAGAGTAAAGGTTGTTTCCTTAGAAGTTACTAATTCTATATCTGCTCCAGCCGCATTTTTAGCAATAACCTTAGCAACAACTACTATATCCTTAGCAGGATCAGGGTTAGAGTATGTATTATCCACTTTCAAGACATTGTCTGCAAGGCTAACACCAGTGATCGCCTCTTTCAGTGAGAACTGAACAGTAGCACCTACCGTCTTAGCATTCTCCACAATCGTTGCATAGTTCTCAAAGAGAGAAGGGATTTCCATCATGAAATTCATAGATGTAGGCTTCACTGTAGGAAGAAGATTTGCGGTCAAAGCCAAACTTGATCCACCAGTAATAATCTTATTATCATACGTCAATGTATAATTAACATCTGTTACCTCAACTGTAATTGACGGTTTCAAAGTGAAGTTCTGTACATCAGATACCTTTACTTTCACTTCCGGTACATAAGTACCTTTTACTGTACCTTTCGGAACTACAATTTCCAATTCGTTTGTAGTGGTTTTATCTTTAAATCTCAAATATACTCCACTTGCAGCTTTAAAGGCAAAATTCTCTGCTGGCAATTTTTCATAAACTTCCTGACTAATACCAATCTGACTACCACTAGTACCATAAGCAACTGTTACATCAGCTACGTGTTCTGTTGTTCCATCAAATTGAACAGCCGAAATAGTTGAAGAAACTTCCGGATCTGCAGTTGCCGCTTTAGCGGTAACATCAGTAAAAGTAGTAACTTTTTTGAAATCAGTACCAGTGATTGTTACAGTGGCTTTTGGAGTTACGACTTTAGAATTAGAAGAAGCGCTATAATCCTTCAATTTCAACACACCATTCTCAATAGTATAAGAATCTGGATTAGTCCCCTCTACCTTATATGATACTATGAACTTCTCGGCATTCACACTGCTTGCCATTGGCTCATCAGTAATCGCATCACCAGCTCTGTCTGTACCAGTAATCTGAAGAACAGCTCCTGTTGCATAATCTACAACTGATAGAGGTTTATCATAAAGAATATAATTAATTGCTTCATTCGGTGATTTCACTTTTACATCAGTAATCGCTCTATAATCCGAAATTACCGGGAAATAGTTCGAACTGATATTAGTCAGATTCTTGCTTTGATCTTTAGCAATAAGATTCAGACTAACAGCGAAACTCTTGTCCGTTGAAGTAGAAACAGTAAAAATAACAATACCTGTAGCTTCGTCTACTTCCGTTTTCTCAATGTTATAAACCTCGGCTGCGCGAGTCTTAATTTCCTGTCCGTCGAACGAAGGAGCATAATTCTCTGCGAAGTTGGCAGCGGCCGTTGCAGGAGAAATACGGAATTTCATCTGGATCGGTTTTGTTTCAGCTACCAATTTATTATCGTAGAAATAAGACATAAAGATGATTTTACCATCCTCATATTCAGGAACATAAACCACGCTCTGAATCTGGTTTTCAAGTGCTGTGATACGAGCTTTTAATGCATTAAACTGCCCATCTACCTCACTTTTATAAGTAGTAAGATAGGTTTCTACTTTACTATCAAAAGCTTCTTTCGTAGCGCAATAACCATAGTTATTTTTGATCGTAGAGATTTCTGTCAATACGGCTTCAAAATTTGCATAACCACCATTAGTTAAAGCTGTTTCGATAGTTGTTTTAAATGTAGTAAGCGTAGTGATATTACTAGTAACAGTTTGGTAAGCAGTTGCCTGTTCACTCTTATAAGTTTCAAAATTAGTACTCAACGTTGCTAATTTATCGTCTACACCTTTGATAGCAAGATTGATAGCAGAGGTTTCCGCCAATACCTGTGATTCAATAACCTCGTTTACATATTTAGCAATAGAGCCATTGTCTTTCAACAACTCCAGAACTTCATTGTCAACCAAGCCTGCAAGTTCAGAATGGGCTACGTAAGCAGCCAAATCATCCTTCGATGCAGCGTTTTGATTGAATGTTTCCAATGCGGTGATTCTGCCATCCAATTTTTGCAATTCCAAGATATTAGCTTTTATCTCAACGATAGCAGCTGCATTATTGTCAGCCATATCATTTACAGCTTTCAATTCATTCTTAGCTTCTGCCAGCTCATCGGCTAATTTTTTCAGGTCTTCGCTAGATGCAGCACCAGCCAACTTTTCTGTCAGGTCGGCAACTTTAGCTTCCAAATCTTTCTTCGTTTCGTTCAAAGTTCCCTCAATAGAGTTTACTTGTTTCGAAAGTTCGGTAATCTGGTCGCCCAATGTTTTAATAGTGCTTGCATCTGCTTTGTTTTCCAACGCAGTCTGCAATGCTTCTACTGTTTTCAGCAAATCCTGTACTGCCTTGCTATCCGCCTTACCATCAATAGCAGTCTGCAATTGAGTCTGCAAAGTTTGAATGGCACTAGATATTGCCGCTTTCATGTCCTCTGTGCTCACCGGATTAGTGGACGTAACTTTATCAATCTGCTCTTGCAGATTTTTGATGTCATCGTCATAGTCCTTACAACTCGTTACAGTTGTACTAACCGCAAGCGTCAATGCCCCAAAAAGCATTACCCTAACAAATTTTTTCTTCATAACTACTTAAAAATTACATTAATAATATATTATTAAACACTAAGTTTCAATAATAGCCGCCCGTTACTTCGTAGGTAACGGATAAACCTTTGTACCTGCTCTTTTGGAGTAGTCAATACTGAAAAATAAGACGATAAGCAATGAAACATTTTTACCCCTGCTTCTGAAAGGCAGTAGAGGGAGGGAAATCTTTTGCAAAATTTAGAAGTTAACAAAGTCCTAATACAAAGAATCCGTGTGTTTTATTTGTTTAATTCTACTTTTGAATGCTTTATTAGAAAAAATGTATGATTTCGTTTGGTTGTTTTAAGAAATATGCTCATATTTGCACCGATATTTCAACCCGTTACCTACGAAGTAACAGAGTAAAAATCAAGCACTTGCACCCATCACCGAGCGTTTTACAAAGTCGAGCACCTGTTTATTTGCTTCATCAATTTTCTTACTCCGAAAAGGCTTCAAATAAGTTTCCGTTACAGTGATAGACGAATGTCCCATTGCTTCGGAAATAATGCCCGGATGAATTTCGCAATAATACGCAGTGGTCGCCCAAGTATGACGTGCGGTATATGAGCTTAACCGGTCTTTGAGTCCCAGCAGCTTTCCCACCAGCTCCAACTGATAGTTAAAATTGCGCAGAGCCAGTTGATATTCCTTATACGCCATTGGCGAACCTTCGTCACTGTGAAGAATCGGGAATAAATAGGGCGACTGCTCCTCGCGGCTCCTATACTTCTGCAAAAGAAACATCGCTTCCGGCGTCAACGTCACCGACAGCGGACGCCCCGTTTTACGACGACGATAACTAATCACATTCCCTCGGAGATCACTCTTGCGCAGATAAGCCAAATCGACAAAAGGCAATCCCCGGAGCAGGAACATAAGAATGAACAACTCCTGCGCACTCCTCATGGCAGGAGTAACCGCATCCGACTGCAACAGACGGGCAAATACCTTCTTCATATCCTCCGCATCCAATGCCCGACGACGGTCCGCCCGCGTACCTGTATATACGGAGCGAAACAAATGCGGCACATAAGGCGCTTTCCGAAGATCGACAGCACGATTGTAAACCGCACGCAACGTGCGAAGATATGTAGACACCGTGTTCCAGCTACACCCACGAGCACGAAGGCTACCCTCAAAATGTTTCAACCACTCCGGAGTTATTTCCCGGAACGACAAACAACCGGAACCCTGAAAAGTAAGAATCGCATTCAAACTACTTCTATATACATGAGCAGTCCCTAAATTCCCACTCTGCTGCAAATCAACAGCTACTTGCTTCATAAACGAAGTAAAACTTTCCTTTTTCATTAAAAAATAATTTAATAATTAATATTTACTATTTCCACAATTTACTTTAGTAAAATACGAAAATATGCACACAAAGATTTACATACATAAAATTATAAAATTAAAAACTGAAATATTCACATTATACATCAAATTTATTTTTATACATTTTCGCAATTTTTTAAACAAATCACTATTTTAATTACTAAAAAGCAACAAAGTTATGAACAACAATGAACCAGCTGTCGAACACTACAGCATCAATGGATTCAAGTATTTCTCCGAGTTGGCGAAAGAATATTTTCCAGATCTGGCAAACGCCTCTTCCGCCAGCAAAAAAATGCGCAAACGCATCAAAGCAGACAAGACGTTGAACGAACAACTGACTGCCGCGTATTACACCTGCCAAACAATCGACATCAGTCCCGAAATGCAACTAATCCTTTACCGCCATTGGGGACCTCCCCACATCGACCTGCCGACAAACGTTTAATTACGTAGTAGAAAACGAAAACATCGACAAGGAATAAAAGGAAAATCAAACTATATATTTTTAAATATATCATTTATCTTTTTATTGTTTATTATGTATTCCACTTTGCGTTCACCACTTTTTTCAGAGAAGAAGATAACTATCATTTATACAGCTATTTACCGAAAGAAAAAAGCGTTCCACAAAGCGTTCGGCAAAATGACCGTTTTTTTCATTCCAAACAGAGCCTCCGAATCCCCCTAACGAAGGCTCTATCTGTCTCCGGCAGAAGCTCTATCAAGCACAAACGGAGCATCCTTTTCATCTCCCGACCCTTTCTTCACTTCATGAAAGAAAACAAAAACACAACAACTTACGTACCACAGCTATTCTTCTTCGTCCACACCCGTCCACAAAGGGACACACCTCTTGCAAACCGCACGAGAATAGCGTACTTTTACAGAAAATTTAAATAACACTCAATGAAAAATTTCAATTTTCAAGCCATGCTGAAACATGGGTTTCTCATTATCCCTAAAGCCTTACTACAGCAGCAGATAGAAGACCAGCATATGCAAGAAGGAGAAATAGAAGCTCTCCTAAAATTCTGATGAAGGTCAATTATTCGGATACACTCTACAACGACCGCCAAAATAAAGACTGCCTGTGTAAAAGAGGCGAAAGCCTGTTTAGTTATCGCGACTGGAGCCACATCTTCCACTGGTCTGTCGGAAAAGCCTTCAGGTTCATACACGAGCTTGCCACGCTGGGGATTATAGAAATCATCTCTCACCCCAACAATTCCTCCCTGCATATCCGTGTCGTCGAATACGATAAATGGATGGGAGTTCCCGATAGCGACAAGCAGAAAAAGAAAGCCGTCAACGAAAAGTTCCACCTGTTCTGGAATGAATTCCACAGCATCACACAGCTTCCCAAAGAGAATATCGCCAAAGCACAACGCGAATGGAAAAAGTTGAGCGACAAGGAACAGCAACTCGCCATCGACAAGGTGGAGGAATATTATTTCCACCAAACGAACATCAATTTCCTTCTCCATGCCGCCAGCTATTTATCCAACAAAGCTTTTCTTAACGAATACTAATCCTATGAATACCGAAAACAGAGTTTCACCACAGGCTCCCGAAATAGAAGAAGCCATCATCGGCGCCTGCCTGATAGAGCAGGGAGCCATACCACTGGTAGCCGACAAGCTACGTCCCGAAATGTTCTATGTCCTGCGCCATCAGGTTATCTATGCCGCCATACTGGCCATGTACCACGCAGGAATGAAGATAGACATCCTCACCGTAAAAGAAGAGCTTTCTCACCGTGGAAAGCTCGAAGAGGCGGGCGGACCGTTCGGCATCACCCAATTGAGCAGCAAGGTGGCAACCTCCGCCCATCTTGAATATCATGCGCAGATCGTACACGAGAAATATCTGCGACGCGAAATGATTCTGGGGTTCAACAAACTCCTCGCCTGTTCGCTAGACGAAACGATGGATATCGACGACTCACTGGTAGATGCACATAACCTGCTCGACCGTCTGGAAGGCGAATTCGGCCATAACAACCACATGCGCGACATGGATGAACTAATGACCGCCACCATGGTAGAAGCCGAAGGACGTATCGCCAACAACAAAAACGGAGTGACCGGCCTCCCTACCGGACTGGCGGATCTGGACCGCATGACGTCCGGACTACAGAAAGGCGAGTTGGTGGTGGTCGCCGCCCGTCCCGGCGTAGGAAAAACGGCATTTGCACTACACATGGCACGAAGTGCAGCAATGGCAGGGTATGCCGTAGCTGTCTACAGCCTCGAGATGCAAGGGGAACGACTGGCAGACCGATGGCTGACAGCGACCAGCGAAATCAGTGCCCGCCATTGGCGATCGGGAACCGTCAGCCAACAGGAACTCGTAGAGGCACGCACAACAGCCGCTGACCTCAAACGCCTACCGATACACGTAGACGACAGCACATCGGTCAACATGGAACATATACGTTCCAGCGCGCGACTGCTGCAAAGCCAACATGCGTGCGATGCTATTATTATCGACTACCTGCAACTCTGCGACATGACGACCGGTCAGAACAACCGCAACCGCGAACAGGAAGTGGCACAAGCCACCCGCAAGGCAAAATTGCTAGCCAAAGAACTGAATGTACCGGTCGTACTGCTTAGCCAGCTAAACCGCGAATCGGAAAACCGCCCTGCCGGCCGTCCCGAACTGGCCCATCTCCGCGAGAGCGGAGCCATTGAACAGGATGCAGACGTCGTCATGCTGCTCTACCGCCCCGCTCTTGCAAGGGTGACGACCGACCGGGAAAGCGGTTATCCCACCGAAGGCCTGGGAGTAGTCATCATAGCCAAGCAACGCAACGGAGAGACAGGAAACGTCTATTTCAGGCATAATCCGGAAATGACCAAGATCACCGAATATGTCCCTCCGTTAGAGTATATGCTGAAACATGCCAAATAAGAAACAGCCACACCAACAATATACAATTTTATATTACAATATATGGCATAAATCATTTTCTTATTTTATTTCATTATACATACAAAATATATAGCAAAACACTTGACTTTCCCTCTTATATTTCGTATATTTGTAATGTCGTAAGGACAAAGAAAATTTTATTACTTAAACCTTAACTTTTTAATTGTATGAATGTATTAGTGGAGCGCTATCAGCGCAGAAAGTATGTGAATCAACCGGATTCACAGATGTTGTATTATGTACGCCAGAAATCGGGCACAGTAAGAGTGATGGACATCAACAAGCTGGCAGATGCCATCGAAGCAAACTCCTCGCTCACTGCAGGAGACGTGAAGCATTCCATTGAGGCTTTTGTCGAGCAGTTGCGCCTATCGCTTACCCAGGGCGACAAGGTGAAGATTGATGGATTGGGTACGTTCCATATCACATTGAGCAGCGAAGGAGCAGAAAAGGAGAAAGATTGCACGGTGCGCAGCATCCGCAAAGTAAATGTCCGTTTCGTGGCGGACAAGACGCTTCAGTTGGTAAATACGAGCCATGCCACTACCCGGGGCGAAAATAATGTCGATTTTATCCTGGCAGCAAAAGGCGACGGAGAAAGCACCGACGACGGAAAAGGCGACGGAAGCGGTGATGGTGGTGGAAACGAAGAAGCTCCGGATCCGGCAGCCTAATCCCCTGAAAAACAGAATCACATGGAAATAACAGAGTGACAACCACAGTCACTCTCCATGTGGTTTCTATTTCCTTCTACATTTATTTTTTAATTCTCAATTCTCAATTTTCAATTTATTAAAATGCTTGATAAAATCATAGAGATCATTATGACAATCCTGCCCTTTCTGGGCGGTAACCGCAAGAAGCGCAAAGTGATGGCGCAGGAAGTAAAAGAGTTCAGCGAACTGGTGAAAGACCAATATACTTTTCTTATGCAGCAGTTGGAAAAGGTATTGCAGGATTATTTCGATCTTAGTTCGAAAGTGAAAGAGATGCATGCAGAGATATTCTCGCTTAGAGGTCAGCTGGCGCAGGCTGCCACCTTGCAATGCATCCATAAAGAGTGCTCGCAACGTAGTGTGGCAGAAGCCTGACAATAAACGGTCTTATCCATGAGAACTATCAATCTAATAGTAATCCATTGCTCCGCCACGCGCGAGGACAAGAGTTTTACGGAATTTGATTTGGACGTCTGCCACCGCAGGCGTGGATTCAACGGGACGGGGTATCATTTTTATATCCGCAAGAACGGTGATATAAAGTCTACCCGTCCGATAGAAAAGGTCGGTGCGCATTGTCGCGATTTCAACAAGGAAAGTATAGGTATTTGCTACGAAGGAGGACTCGACTGCATGGGACAACCGAAGGATACACGCACCTGTTGGCAAAAACACTCTCTGCGCGTATTGATTCTCGCTTTATTGAAAGAGTATCCCGATTGCCGGATATGTGGACACCGGGATCTTAGCCCCGACCTGAACGGAAATGGCGAGATTGAACCGGAAGAATGGATCAAAGCCTGTCCTTGCTTTAATGCTGAAAAGGATTGGGATAAAGTCTAAAAAAAAGATTAGCTTTATTATAATTTAGGCACGGATAACACGGATTTCACGGTTGCTTTGTGTAAGCATAGCACTAACCGTGTAATCTGTGTAATCCGTGCCTAATCTTTATTTAATCTTTAACTTATGATTTTGCAAGACTACTCGTTATCAAAGGTCGTTTCAAACCGACGCAATATGTTGTCTAATTTTCTAACGAGGTAAAAGGGAAGATTAATCAATTTGACATCAATCGCACACCGTAAATCGTCTAATCGTAAACCCAATGATTATTTAACCTCGAATGCAGCGTCAATCAATGCTTTCAAGTTCAGATAATGACTTTTGTATATTCCGCTGGAAGCATTTGCAGCATTGGTCAATTCTCTTCTAAGATCGGTCAGCTGTCCGCGTGCAATGGCAGGTGCTTCGGAGGGAGAATCAGACATATAGGCAAAGAGAATGGAATTTGTTCCAGAGTTTTTGGGTTTATCGAGCATCACAACCAATGCATTGACATAAGTTTTTTGCAAACCACGTTGAGCAAGATCGGGTCTCTTACCTCCCCTAAGGTCACTCCAGATACTTTTCTTCAAGTCGAGAAACATATCATTGGCAGTATAGGCCTTATTTCCATTCATCAACTCATTAGCAGTCATCTTGTCGAGCGTACGGCTACTAACCAGCTGTTTCAGAATGTTACTTTGTATACGGAAAATCTGATTAAAAGTGTTGATCTTAGTTTTTTCTGTCAGCTTGTTATCCATCAACCAGGCAGGTGTAGTGAACAATTCCTTGTTCAGAAATGCCATCGCTTTCTTCTGGATATCTTTCGGTACGTACTCTATCGCTTTCACATCAGTCTGTTCCACCGAAATGGGAGTGCTATAGATACCGCCAACATTGGTCGCCACATGCCCCATGTACAAATAGAACTGCCCTACGACGTTACTATACAAAGCACTTGCTTTTTCATACCCCTCATTCGGTTCATATGTCCAGTTCATGATTTCGGGCATCACGCGTTTCAGGTTCTTGATACCATACGTACTTGCCAGCATCGCATCATCGCCCAAGTCTTCATTCTGGTTACGGGGATCGTCTCTATCACTTTCCGTGCCGAATGTATAACGCTTATCCTCTTTCAGTTTGCTGATAATCCATTTATTCATATGCGGAATTTCAGCCTCTGCCGTTTCAAATTCGGGTAACCAGCGGTATCCCCATTCAATGGCCCATTTATCGTACATGCCGATACGAGGGAAGATGCCGGTACGCGAAATGCTATCCTCCGGTTGGGCTACGTAGTTAAAGCGTGCATAGTCCATGATAGATGGAGTATGTCCGTTGGCTTCCACCCAAGCTTTGTCTCTCAATTTTTCTACGGGAACGGTAGCGGAAGAGCCGAAGTTATGACGCAATCCTAACGTGTGGCCCACTTCATGCGAAGACACAAAACGAATCAATTCACCCATCAGTTCATCGTCAAACTGTGGTTTGCGGGCTCCCGGATCAATAGCACCAGCCTGCACGATGTACCAGTTGTAGAGCAGACTCATTACATTGTGATACCAATTGATATGTGTTTCAAGAATCTCACCGCTACGAGGGTCGTGCACATGAGGTCCGCTTGCGTTCGGGATATCCGATGGTTTGTATACGATGGCTGAATGACGCGCGTCTTCCAGACTCCAGGTAGGATCGTTTGTCGGAGCTTCTTTACCGATAATAGCATTTTTGAATCCGGCTTTTTCGAAAGCTGCCTGCCAGTCGTTGACTCCTTGAATGAGGTAAGGAACCCACTTTTTAGGAGTGGCCGGATCGATATAAATCACGATCGGATTCTTCGGTTCCACTAATTCTCCACGCAGGTATTTCTCCTTGTCTTCGTCTTTCGGTTCAAGACGCCAACGGGTGATGTTGGCTTTGTATTTCACACCATGGGGATTTTCGTCGAAGTCTTTATAGCTGACAGCGAAATAACCTACTCTACTATCAAACAATCTTGGCTTCATGGGCTCTTTAGGTAACAATAACAGTGAACTGTTCAGTTCGTAAGTCATCGGGCCGGTAGAACTATAATAAGCAGCCATCATTTTCTCAATAGCGCTTCCCATAGGTGATTTCCGTTGGAAAGTACGCACGATGCGAACTTCGATATTTTGCGGGAAAGCTTTCAAAGTATCGATATAGCTGGCTTCGGCTATCATTGAAGTGGCTCCGATATTATCTTTCATCTTACTGGAGAATGAGAACATTTCATTATCCTTACGGATAAAGTCGGTCATTTCGATAACATAGTTCTTTGTTCCGTTTTCCCTACGGATGGTTTTCAACGGGAAAGTAGCCACAATAGGCTGCACGTTAGAATTCAGCACTGCCTGATAGAGACCAAGCGTATCTGCAGAATGCTCCAGGTAGGAGATCTGACGCACAAACAACTTATTATCGGGTCCAATTTCAAAGCGGATGACCTCATCACTGATATGGTCACCCGGATAGCCAGCTTTACGTTTCTGTTTGTCCACCGGTGCTTTTACGATTCTGTTGACTATCAGGACATCACGACCCAACAAAGAATCAGCTATCTCGAAATAGTATTTTCCCTCTACATTGTGCACCTTGAAGAAACCGTTCATCGTCTTGGCTTTATCGGTGATAACCTTGCCATAGGGTTGCAGAGGATTTTTTTTTGCTTTTGCTATAGAGTCGGCTTTCGCTTTATCCACAGCCTCTGTCGTGCCTTTCTTTTTCTTCTTCTTTTTAAAGAGGTCTGTCGACTGTGCTCCGGCAGTTGGAATCAATACTGCCAGAAGCAACAAAAGTGTAGTTAGTTTTCTCATGCAATGTCTTTTAAAATATTAGTTGAAATGCAAAGTTAACAATTCGCATGAGCTAACCAAATGATACTATGCTATTTTTATAAAGCCAGATGATAAATTTCTTTACTATCTTTCTTTGTCAGCTTGACATAATTGCCTACCAATTCGCCTTTATTCCGGTGCAGACTATCTGTAAGGCGGTCAATGTCGGGATTCTCAATACCAAGTTCTTTGAAGGTCACAGGCAGGCCGATGGAAGTAAAGAAGGATTTCAGGCGGGAAATTCCTTCAAGGGCCACCGCCTTTTTATCGTCAGATTCTGCCACTCCCCACACCCGGATAGCGTATTGGGCTATCTTATCCACATTGTGTTCTGTCATCCATGTCATCCAGGCAGGGAAGATTACGGAAAGTCCGGCGCCATGAGTCACATTGTAAATAGCACTGATTTCATGTTCAAGGAAGTGGGAAGCCCAGTCCTCTTCACAACCTACACCACAGGTTCCGTTATGGGCAATGGTTCCACTCCACATCAGATTGGCACGGGCTCCGTAGTTTTCAGGTTCTTTCATGACGGTGGTTGCTTCTTTGATGATGGCAAGCAGTGTGCCTTCGCACAGACGGTCGCCTATCTCTACATCTTTCGTGTTGGTGAAATAGCGTTCCATGATGTGTGCCATCATATCAGCAATGCCGCAGGCGGTTTGGAAAGGAGGAAGTGTGTAGGTCAGTTCGGGGTTCATTACGGCAAAAACAGGACGCAGTACACCGGGAGCACGGAGGCTTAATTTCTGTAAGCCATCGACTTTCGTGATGACGGTGTTACCGGAACCCTCGCTTCCGGCAGCAGGAATCGTTAACACAACGGCTACTTTCAATGCTTTCGTCACAATGGCTTTTCCGATGTAGAAGTCCCAGAAATCTCCGTCATAAGGAACTCCGGCTGCAATAGCTTTCGCCGTATCAATCACAGAGCCGCCACCAACGGCGAGCATCATATCTACGTTCTCTTTCCGGCAGAGGTCGATTCCTTCATATACTTTCGTGTCTATCGGGTTAGGCTGTACACCGCCCAGCATACAATAGGGAATCCCCGCTTCCTGCAATGATTTCTCAACACGAGCCAATAATCCGCTGCGTATCACAGAGCCACCGCCATAGACAATCATTATTTTGCGTGCGCCGTATTTCTGCACTAATGCTCCGGTTTGCGCTTCCGTGTCCCGTCCGAATACAAATTCGGTAGGGCTGTAAAAGATAAAATTATTCATTGTCGCTTTCTTTATAGGTCTTTTTATATAGATCCTTTATAAGTCAGACAAAGTTATAAATTTAAGCAGAATATTTTTCTTTTGATTGTTTAAAGTTTCCTACTTTCATCAGTGCAAGTCCGATAACAATCCAGACCATTTCACGCACCCGGGTAATCAAAGCGGCATAGACACCGTAGGCTCCGGAAAGGGAAAGTCCACCTACGGCAAGGGCAAAGCCGCCTTCACGACCTCCCAGTTGCATGGGCAGGAAAAACAGCAGGTTGGCAAGAAGAGAAGAGAAAGCTGCAATCAGGCAGCAGTCGGCAAAGCTGACGTTAGTGGTCAGCACATTCAGTATCAGCCAGATTTCAAAACAGCTGACTACACGGGCGGTATATTCCAATAAGAGGGCACTATAAAATGTTTGTTTCTTTTGCTGATGGAGAAGTGCGATTTGTTTGTCTATATTCTCCAGTTTCTCTTTATGTGCACTTGCAAAATGAACGACTTTCTTTTTCAGGAAAGGAATACGGCTACCCATGCGGACAAAAGCTACTGCCATCCCATGCCGGTAGCCTTTGATGAAAAGAATAACGATCAGTAGGCAAAAGAGGGTTATAGCTCCCAGGATCATTCCCATCGCCCACCCCACCGGGTACAGGCAGACATAAAGCAAGACTGAACTCAACCAAAAGCAAAAGTGGGAAAAGATGTGCATCATCACGTAAAGAATCACGGAAGAGGTGGCGCGTTCGATTCCTATATAGGGTTTCAGTTCCATAATGCGGTATGGCTCACCGCCCATCAGTCCGACGGGAGTCACGTAATTGAGTGCAAATCCCGTCACGGTGAATTTGTAGAGCCGGGCAAATGAAAAGCCAGTTTTACCGCTGCTACGAATTATTATATACCACGATACCGTATTAATCAGGTAGACGAACAGCCACAGCAACAAGACCAAAGGTAAATATATCCCCGCACGTTTCAGATTCATCCAAAGCTCCTGATAATCCATATCGAAAGTGAATATCATAATCAGGACGGCAATGATACCAAAGGCGAGGAATATATTACGATATTTGTTCTTCACTGTTTCTTGTATGACTTAGTACGATTTATTCCAATACGAAGATAGATCTACTTTATATATGCATAATATCTTTCGAAGAATCTTTTGAATGCCGGAATTTTCATCAATACATATTCGAATACCAGCCAGCCGATCAACGCGCAAGAGATACCGAGTAATACATCAATGATATAATGATGGCATGAATAAATGGCTGTTCCCCAAATACCTACCATAATAATAGAGAAAAGGGTAATCACATACCATCTGCATTTACCGATAATGGCGTACACTAATGCAACTACCATATAGGCCGCGTGCAGTGAAGGTACTGCCGCAAAGACGTTTGCATTGCGTCCATAGATCGAATCGAAGATGGTCACTCCGAAGAAAGTATCAAAGCGTCCCAATCCTGCTACATTGCCGGGTGTGTTAAGTATCGGTTCGAAACCGTAGTTGATAGCATACCAGGGCGGAGCTGCCGGATGGATATAATAACCGGCAAAGCCGATCAGGTTGACGAATAAGAATACCAATGCAAAGCGAAGGTAGTTTTTTCTTTCCTTCTTGAAATACAGGCAAAGCCCGAACAGGATAGGAACAGGAACCCAGCAAAGGTAGAAAATTCCGGCAAAGACGTCTGCTATCGGCCAGTTGTGTGCAGCGAAGTATTCGCAAGGGGTAACCAAAAGGCCATTATCCATCACTCCGAAGAGGGACTTTTCGAGATTATACAGTCCGGCTACGTCAATCGGGTTCACTTCGTAGTTGGGGCAAATACGCATCCAGTCATACGAAATTCCAAAAATAGCGAAAGGCAACAGAGCTACTGCTAACTTACGAGTAGGCAGTCCGGCAAAAAATAAAACTAAATAGAGTACCGCCATTAACAGGTGCTCGGAACGAAGCCCGATGAAGATACCTGTCAGCAAAAGGAAAAGAGCCATAATGACTGTCACAGTCAGGGCTTCTCTCTTCGACGGCATTTGAATATTCTTTATCATCATAACGTTTTGATTAGACAACTAGACTATTTACTATTGGACTATTTACGATGTACTATTTAGGATGTACGATGTAAATAGTAAATAGTAAATCGTCCAATAGTAAATTAATTCATTCTTTCATCGCTTTGTAGCAATGTCTCACACGTGCAAAAGCCGTGATATTGGCAAACACAGCAACAAAAGCGAGAGGAACAATCATAATCAGAATCGGTTCGAAAGCGGTGATGTCTTTGAAAACGCCACAGAACAAAGCTCCGAGACTGGTCAGCACTACACGCTCCGGACGTTGCATGAATCCTACTTTACATTCGATTCCCAACCCTTCGGCACGAGCACGCACGTAGCTTACCATCAGTGAGCCGATTAACGCTATGAAGGCAATAAGTGCATAGAGGAAATAGTCTTTCATTGACAAATAGTAACAGATACCGAAGAAGGTCATCAATTCACTGTAACGGTCGAGCACTGAATCGTAAAGCGCACCGAACTTGGAACTCATGTTACCCAGGCGAGCTACACGTCCGTCCATCATATCAAACAATCCGGCAAACAAAATCACACCGCCTGCCCAGCCGATAATGGCCAAATCATTTTGACCGCCATAAATGCCGGCATATACAAACATTCCTGCCGCTACTACATTCAGGATAAATCCGGTAGTGGTGATAAAGTTAGGAGTGATCCCTATTTTAATCATTCCGCGTATCAGGGGATTGATAATCTTATAAATCAACTGTTGTAAATAATCTCTGTAATTCATCTGTTTAAATCTGTTTATATCTATTTTTATCTAAATCTTCTGTTTTCTCAATCAGTTCTTTCAATCGATCTTTTCAATCTGTTTTTTCAGTTTCTTTTTCCGAATAAACTTCTTATATCTATATTCCGGTAGACAAAAAAGCGTTGCATATTATAATTCCAGAACAATGCTACGATGATTGCCACTACCACTTTAGGAATAATAAAGAAATCTCCGAAATACAGGCTAAGCGTATCACGTACCCAAGGAATCCTCGCTAATGATTCCGTCAGTGCATACGTGCCCCACGTGTTCAGCCAAACGCTGCAAATCCATACAAGGATAAATTTTACAGCCACATTCGTTTTCTTTCCTTTCGATTTAAAGGTCCATTTATAGTTGATTACACAATTGATGATTCCTCCATAGATAGCCCCCGCCAAGGTGGCATATACGTAGTAGACTTCGAAGAGCCTGACCAGAAGAATCGTAACAAGAAAGTCTGCAATAGTTGCCATTTGAGCAGAAAGCTGCGCCCTCAAGAACATGAAGAAACCACCCTTCTGGGAAATCATCCGTGCAACTCTTTTCAGCCAATCACCCATCTTGCTCCCACTAACAAAATAAAACTATACACTCCCGCCAAAACATCGTCCATCATCACACCAACTCCACCTTTCAGGCTTTCCATACGGCGTATGCCCAACGGCTTGGCTATATCAAAGATACGGAACAAGGCAAAAGCCGCAATCACGTACCAGAACCAACAGTCGTCATTGGGGACAGCCAATAACGGTATCCACACTCCTACCATCTCGTCCACTACCACGCGCGAAGGATCTTCCCCCCAATAAGTTTCCAACTTATCGGCAGCCCAAATACCAGCGAATGTAAATACAATCACCAAAACGGCGGTCAGCCATAATACAACAGGGAAAGGAAGAAGGAAATAAAATGCAATCCAAATGATAGAAGCCAGTAACGCCCCAGCCGTGCCGGGAGCAAAAGGAGAAAAACCGGAGCCAAAGCCCGTGCCTATAAAAACAGGTAGAAAGGGAGGACGCTTCATTTATTACTTATTACTAATTACAAACTACGAGTCGGTTGTGCCATAAGTTCCCAAACGTGATCGGGAATTTGTACAATACAAAAGTAAAAGTTGAGGTTGAGCATCCACCAGTCTTTATAGGATGGTAAATCTCAATCTCAACTTATTATTCGTGGTTACTGATTAAGCTAAATAATCAGGTTCTTTTTCACCAATCATGTTACGCAATGTCTGTTTTACCATTCTCCATTGTGTAAACAAGTCGTGTTCGGGCTGATGTTCGAAATCGTGCATCGGGCTCTTGCAGAAGAATGACAACCAAGTCTGGATGCCGCACATGCCTGCACGCATAGCCAAGTCACTGAACAACACAAGGTCAAGAGCGATAGGAGCTGCAAGGATAGAGTCGCGGCAAAGGAAGTTCACCTTGATTTCCATCGGATAACCCATCCATCCGAAGATGTCGATGTTGTCCCATGCTTCTTTGTTGTCTTTGCGAGGAGGATAGTAGTTGATACGTACTTTATGATAAACATCTCCATAGAGATCCGGGAATTTTTCGGGTTCAAAGATCGTATCGATTACAGACAGCTTGCTGACTTCTTTCGTCTTGAAGTTATCCGGATCATCGAGTACTTCACCGTCACGGTTACCGAGGATATTGGTAGAGAACCAACCGTTCACACCCAGCATACGGGTTTTGAACATCGGAGCCAATACGGTTTTCATCAGTGTCTGACCACTCTTGAAGTCTTTACCGGAGATAGGTACATTCTTTTGTTTAGAGAATTCCCACATAGCAGGAGTATCTACACATAAGTTAGGAGCACCCATTACGAACGGAGCGTCTTCTGCAATCGCAGCATACGCATAACACATACTCGGAGAAATCACTTCTGTGTTGTTTTCCTTCATTGCTTTCTCTAAAGCAGCGAGTGACATGTGTTCGTCAGACAACGGAATGTAGATTTCAGTACTTGCAGCCCAAAGCACAACGACACGTTCGCAGTTGTTAGCTGCCTTGAAGTCGCGGATATCCTGACGAAGTTGTTCTACCATTTCCCAACGGGTAGCAGCTTTCTTAACGTGCGTACCGTTCAGACGTTTTGCCCAGTTATGATCGAAAGCAGCCGGCATCGGCTTGATAGCTTCCAACTCTTCTTTCACTCCGTTCAGGTCTTTTTCTTTCAAAACCTCGGCGTACATAGCAGCTTCGTATGCGTTGTCCGGGAAAATATCCCATCCTCCGAAAACAATGTCTTCCAAATTCGTCAAAGGCACAACGTCCTTGATGAGTTTTTCTTCGTTGTTCTCCATGCGCATTGTGGCTAACTGTGTAATAGATCCTATCGGTTTTGCCAGTCCCTTACGAGAGGCTAGTGTACCTACAATCATCGTGGTAGCTACCGCACCACCCACTCCGACTACCAGTACGCCAAGACGCCCGGTAGCGGGTTTAATTTCTTGTTTCATTTCTATTCTATTAAAATTAAACTAAAATTGATGCAAAAATAAGATTAATTAATTACTAATACGGTCTTTATTTGTCATATAAACATTGCAATTAGCAGGATTTAACTTTTAAAAGGTCATGTGGAGACTTATTCTCAAGCCGGATTTGTCAATCCCGGGAGAATCACGATAAGTGAGCCTCCAGACATAGTCTAAACGTAACACCTTGAAAATGTTTTCGATACCGACACCCGCCTCCACGTAAGGTGTTTTTCCCATTGTTTGTGTGTGTTCTATCGGAAAAGCGAACAAACCGTCACTCAAAGCAGGGTTGTTTTTATCGCTCAAATGTCCATATAGACCCCGACAGGAAACTATTTCCCTCCATTTAAGTTTTTTCAACAACGGGACGCGGTTGAACAGCCATCCGTTGAGGAAATAAGTAACATCCCACGAGAAATATTCATCGTTCATAAACTCCATCGCATTCATCAACGAGTAGGATTCGGGTTGGATGGTATAAGAAAGGTTGGCATTAGGCATGATTAGCAACGGAAAAGGAACTTTGTCCCACACTTTTCCGGCTTTCAGGATAATGTCTGTATAGCCGAATGCGGAAAACCAGAAGCGTTTCTGAATACCGGCCTCGGTATGATTGTAGGTATAATCACTACCCAACACGTCTTTTCCGGCAAGGGTATGCGACAGGGTAAACACCGGTGCATCCAATGATACAGGGAAACGGTTCCATTGAGTCTGGAAGAATTTCTCGTTCGGAGCATAACGCAGTTTCAACTCTGCCGCAGTGATAGAGAAATCTTTGACCGGAGTGTACGCATCTCCTTCTTTTTTTAAGAAAGGAATCAGATAGGAGGACTCATCTTTTCGTGTACGTGCCGTCAACTGGAAAGAAAAACCGGAATAAAACTCATTGGTATAGGTCATCTCTGCTTGCCGGAAGTAGCCGATACGGTCGTCTTTCTCACGTTTCAAAGCCAGAAACACGTTGTCTTTACTTGTATACAGGTAGTTTTGCCCGTACTGGTTTACATCGGATTCGTAACGCAATTTCAGAGAATGGATCGGAAATTCATTAGCATATTCTTTTTTCTTCTTGAATGAATATTCCAGTTCCGCCAATCCTTTTACTCTTTCATCTTTAAAACCGTAGGCCACATATCCTTTGCCAAACAGGTGCGGATTGAGCCAGGCGGTTGTCATACCTCCGGCACGAATGCGGGGACCCTCCAATGTATTACCGCTGATGGTGGCATTCATCGGGCCGATATAAAAAAGAGGGGCTTCTTTAGAGGTAGGGATATATCCCGTAAAGAGAATGGAAAGCACTTTTTCGGTCCAGTAATATACCGGATAGCTGCGTAATTGCGTCATCAGGCGGTCTACCGAGTTTTCCTGTTGGGAGATAGCGGCTTGCGGGCGGTTCTCCGCCCAGAATGTTTCGGGACGAGACAGAGCTTCGGTTTCTTCAATAATGCGTTCGGGCTTGGTGAAAGCTTTGCCAGCTTCAGCAGTCGGGATAAAGGTGTAGTTGCTGTAATCTGCCACACGGCGGGCAAAAATACCGTCCTGCCCTTCGGTCAGTTTAAACTCAACAGTGATGCTTTCGTGGTCGAGCAAGCGTGTACCATCTTCGGCACGCTTGAATTCCTGCTCAAGCAACATATAATCCACAAAGTTCAGGTTTATCCTTTTGGGGAAATTAAATACGGCACGTTTGACAAAATAAGTAGAGTCGAGCACCACATACAGATGTCCGTTGAAACCGAAAGACTCGGAATTGAATGGTGTAAAAGCGAGGTCTACACAGGGTTCTCCGGCAATCTGCAAAGTATCCATCAGGTAATATTTATAGAAACCTGTGCCGATACGAGACAAAGGACTGACAAACTTGTTCGTGAACAGGGAGATATTATTTTCATAAATGTCTACGTCTTTAAAGACTTCATTGATGGCAGCCTGCATTCCTTGTTTGGAGAGAAACTCATCGACCCCGGCCTGTTTACGCCCTTTCACCCATTGCTTCTCGGAACGGGGAGATTTCCGGTAATAGTCTGTGGCAAGCAGTTCGCGAGCCGATACTGTCAGAATCGGTTTACCGGTGACGGCGGAAGTGTCTACGTATTCGGTAAGGAAATCAAATTTACGATACAGCCATTTCTTCTGTTTCTCTTCATCGAAATTGTTCAATGCGAAAGTGGTCTTTTCATAACGTTCGCGTTGCCAAAAGTCTTTTTCGTAGGGGGAATGGTTGTCACGGCTTTCAATCATGCGGCGCACAAATTCTACGGCCGGATTATCTTTCTTCCGATAGTGCTCGCGTTTGGGTTTTACCACTACTTCACCGAGGGCATATTCGGTAGGCGAAAGCGCCACTTTATACGATGCGTTATGGGCAGGACGAATGGAATGGATATAGTCATTATAACCGATTACAGAGATAACAAGCACTGCTTCGGAACGGTTGGTTTTGAAGTAGAAACGTCCGTCGCTTCCGGTAGTAGTTCCTTCTGTCGTGTCTTTTAAGCGTACAGATGCATAAGGCAGAGGTTCTTTCGTCAGAGAATCAGTCACCACACCTTGCACCACATACTGCGCACTTAGCGGAATACTGATAGCCAATAAAAGAAAGAGCGTCAATGTGCCTTTTTTCATTAATCTCATACCTTAAATCCTATTGAATTGAGCGGGGCAAAGGTATGAGTGATTTTAAGACAAAAAAAGGTCTATTTGATGGAAGAAATGTTCTTATTTGACACAATTAGGGGAAAATAATGCGGAACCGGGTCAGGCCATCGGCGTAGGTTCGCAAAGAGAATGTGCATCCGTGACGCATCAGGACTTCACGAATAAAGATAAGCCCGATTCCCTGACCGTTCGGTTTGGTGGAGAAGAAGGGGCTGAACAGTTTAGCTTCTGTTTCCTTGCTGATCCCCTTACCGTTATCTATCACTTCAACAGTGGCGGGAGACATAGTACGGACTATTATTTCTCCATCGGCTTCAATGCTTTCCACCGCATTTTTGATGATGTTTACGAGTACTTGTTCAAACAAAGCGGCATCCAGCATAACGTCTTTCATACTTTCATCTATTTCCATGCGGAGGACAATATGACGGTCATTACACATTCCTTCCATAAAGCGTTTGCAGGTGAAAACCAAATCATTCAGATTGATAGAAGAAAGTGTCGGTTCAGGGATTTTCACAACGTCAGCAAAACGGGTAATGAAACGACTCATCGAGAAACAACGGTCGGTACACACACGCATCACGTCGCAGATGTCGTCCATACCTTCTTCACAGGAAAGGGCTTGTTCTACCGTATCCAGTGTAGAAGTGATGCCGGCAGTTGTGTTGTTCACTTCGTGAGCAATCATGCGGATCACTTTCTCATAGGCTTTCTTTTCCGCTTTCATCACTTCGGCAGTAAGGGTTTCCACCAAGTAGAAAGGGTGCTGAAATCCACGGTCGATGAAGGAGGAATGAGTGCACCGGTAGATATTCGAGTCGTTCAGACGGACAGTAACCGTCTCTCCTTTCGGAAGGCTGGACAGTTCCACCGCCAACGGAGAATCAATTTCTTTCATCTTCTTGCCTTGTACATCTTCCAGACGAACGCCCAGCATCTTCAAAGCCATCGGATTCAGTTCCGCAAGGTCTTCATCAAGGGAGGTTATGATAACTCCCATCGGAGAAGCCTTAATCAGCAGATCGAGAAAGTTATTCTGCTCACGCAGACGGAGACGTTCATTCTTGAGCTGTTCCATCATACGGTTGAATATATTCACCACACGGTCGGCTTCATATTGTCCTACAGGACTAAGACGGCTACTGAAATCCTGCTCACGCAGCAGTTCCATACCGCTTCCGATGGTATTCAACGGTTTCACTATCTTACGATAGAAGAATGTCAGATAAAGCAGGATAAAAAGCACCAGCCCCTCTCCTATGTAGAAAAAGAGCGCGTTTATCTGACTGGAGAGATAGAGCAATATACTGCCCAATGCCAGCAACAGAATGACAAGTATGTAAAAAAGTCCTTTTATACGCACGTTTATCTGTAATTAACAGTTTGTTTTTATACTGTAATATTATATTTTTCGAGGCGTCGGTAAAGGGCGGCACGACTGATGCCTAATGCCGTAGCTACCTGACTAAGATTTCCTTTGCAGCGTTCCAAAGCCTGAAGAATGGTCTGACGTTCTATTTCGTCTAAAGTCATTCCGGCCAGTGCTGCGCCTTCGGCTACTTTTGCATCATCGTGACGGATGTACTGGGCGTCAAAATCGGAAGCATCGAGAAGCGGTTTGCCACTTACCAAAATAGTGCGTTCCACCAAATTCTTCAATTCACGGATATTCCCCGGATAAGGCAAACGGCTCAAGAATTGCAGGGCATCGGCAGAAAACTCCGTACGGGGCAATCCATTGGTTACAGCCTGGCGGTCAGCAAAATGACGTGCCAGCAAAGGAATATCCTCACGACGTTCGCGCAGAGCCGGCAGTTTCACCGTTATCAGATTGATACGGTAGAACAGGTCTTCACGGAAAGTACGCTCGCCCACCATCTTACGCAAATCGGCATTGGTGGCTGATACCACCCGAATATCCGTCTTGCGGGCGCGGCTGTCACCAAGCACTTCAAATGTTTGATCCTGCAATACGCGTAACAACTTCACCTGGCACGAAAGATCAAGATCACCGATCTCATCCAGAAAAATCGTTCCTTTGTTTGCCATCTCGAAACGTCCGATACGATCTGCGGAAGCATCGGTAAAAGCTCCTTTCTTGTGCCCGAACATCTCACTTTCAAACAGGCTTTGGGAAATTCCTCCGAGATTCACTTTCACAAAAGGATATTTGGCACGCTGACTGTTGATATGAATGGCTTCGGCTATCAGCTCCTTACCTGTTCCGCTTTCTCCTGTTATCAATACAGAAGCATTGGTCTTTGCTATGCGGGCAATGGTATTCAACACATCCATCAATCCCTGGCTACGCCCGATGATGTGGCTGCGGTCGAAAGACTCGCTCTGTTCCTGGGTTGTCTCCTGTGAAGTGGCGGAAAGTTCGAGTGCCGTTTCGATGCGTTGTAACAAGGCGGCATTATTCCATGGCTTCGTAATGAAATCAAAGGCTCCTGCCTGCATTCCTTGCACGGCAAGTTGGATACTTCCCCAAGCGGTCATTAAAATCACCGGTACTTCGGGACGGAATATTTTTACTTGTTTGAGCAGGGTTAAACCTTCCTCACCCGTTGTGGAAAGAGTGAAGTTCATATCCATCAGAATCAAATCCGGTGCTACGGAACGTACTACTTCCATTGCTTCCCGCGGACCGGGAACGGTCTGTGCTTCGTATCCTGCCCGTTTCAACATGAAGCTAAGCGAAGAACGCACTGCGCTGTCGTCGTCAATTATCAGAATCATAGTTTATGTTCTTTTTAATCATAGGTATTGTTTTACTGCTATGACTGTACAAAGCTACAAAAAAATAGCAACCGGCATCACTCTTCTCTTTTTTATTGCCGGATAATTTCATCAAAATCAGCTTCAAGTTCGGAGTTCGAACGAAAATCCCATAGCGTCAGACTGCGAATCTGATAATAGTAATACCAATAATAATAGAGTTCGGAAATATGTTTCTGTCTTGCCTCATCTTTAGAGTTCTGCGCATCATTCAGATCTAAGGTATTGATTTTGCCTATCAGGAAAGTTTCAATACTGGTTTTATAACGTTGCTGTGCAATTGCATCAGCTTCCTTCGCTATGTCCAACTGCTGCGCCTGATTATTAAAATGCTCCACCAACAGAAAGATATCCTGATTGAAGTTGATCTGTTCCTGGCGGATCTTTGAAAGCACTACATCCCGGTTACTCTTGGCTACCCGGACTTTTCCACGACGTTTTCCCCAATCGAGAATCGGAATCTTAACGCCTACCTGAACAATCTGATTATCCTGCAAGTTCCGGTAAACGGCAGGGAAGTTCCGGTTCTCGCCAGTATACCCCACGCTTGCAAATAAATCGACACTACGCAGATTTCCGCGTGCGGTGGCTACTTCATAATCGGCTTCCAACTGGCGACGACGGATATTCTGTGCAAACGAGTTACGTTCCAATGCTTTATTTAAAACCAGATTGTACTCCATCTTCGGACGGTCCACCGCCTCGGGGAGAACAGGATTTAGTATTTCATCTTCACCTACTCCCAGAAAAGCACGGAGCTGGAACATTTTGGCATTGAGGTCACTCTCTGCCTCTGTTAATGCTGCTTTCGCATTCAAGGCGGAAAGTTTGAGCTGTAAGAGTTCATTCTCGGAAATCTGTCCCATTTTACGTTTGGCAAGAGCCACTTCATAAAGGTGATCAGCATTTGTCAGGTTCTGTTTCGCTGTGCCGAGATTTTCTCTTGCCAGCAAGAGATTGAAGTAGTAAGTGATAGCACGCATTGTCACTTCTTCGGTAGCAGTGATAAAAGCAGCTTTTGCTTCGGCATAACGCACCGGTTCAATGCGCCTGTTCCATTTTATATGATTCACTCCAAAGATGGGTTGCGTGAGTTGTAAGGTGACAGGGACGGACATAAAGTGACGGTCACCTCCGGCTCCCAATTGTTTGATATAGTCGAGAGAAGAGGTCAACGAAAGTTTACCACCGGTGAGCCATATGTTCTGATCGATGGAAAGATCACCGGTCAGTCCTAAGGTGTTGTTACGGACGAAGCCGTAAGAACCGTCCGAATTTTGATAAGAACTATATGATTTATTATAATTGGGCAGAGTTCCGGTCAGGTTGACTTCCGGCAGCAGATCGGCACGAAAAGTGCGATATTCCCAATAGGCTGTTTTCAACTCGTTTAAAGCAACGGCAGCATCCACAGATTGAGCACGTGCCATCGCAATGGCTTCATTTAAGGTGATCTCCCTTTCTTTCTGCGCCGACAATGCCAATGGCAGACAAGCGGCAACAAGAGCAAACAATATACGTTTCTTTTTCATTATGCACAGTATTTTCCTCCAACAGAGGATCAAACGATGTGCCAAAAAAGTAATGTTTTTATTTTCAACAGATTACAGAATAAGAAAAGTGTTCATTTTCGGACACTATGCCCACAAATGAACGTTCGATTATTCGCAGTAGTTAGGAAGGCGCACAGTGAACCGGGTACCTTTACCTACTTCGGAAGTGACGGAGATAACGCCATTCAGCCGTTCGACAATGGTTTGGCAAATACTTAATCCCAAACCCGCTCCTTGTGTGAAGTTATCGACTTTATAGAATCGTTCGAATATATGACGAATACCTTCTTCCGAAATACCTACTCCGGTATCTTCTACAAAGATACGGATGTATCCGGGATCTTCATCATTTTCATAGCCGAAGGTAATGAAACCGCTACTCGTAAACTTAGCAGCGTTATTAATCAGGTTATTCACCACTTGCTGCAAGCGGACGTTGTCCGTTGTCAGATATTTCTTATCGCTTTCGGGCATACGCAACACCAGTTCTACTCCCGGAGGCATATTCAGCCGTTGAGAATCGTGGACGGTCTTTAACAACAAAGACAGGTTATGCTCTGCAAACATAAATTCCATGGTTCCCGATTCGATACGTGACAAATCAAGAATATCATTAATCAAAGCCAGCAACAGACCACAATTCTTATTGATGGTTCCAATAAACTGGGTAATCTCTTCTCCCGTAAAGCCGCTCGTGTCGCTTAACAAATCAGAGAAACCTACAATTGCATTCAACGGAGTCCGAATCTCATGGCTCATGTTTGCAAGGAAGGCCGATTTCAGTTTGTCAGCCTGGAGAGCTTTATCACGCGCCTCTCTCATCTCTTGCTCGGCAGTCTTATATCGTTGGATACTCTGACAAACACCTAATATATTGTACAATGAATCTTGTGTCAGCCCTGTGATTACAGAAGAACGGTATTCCCACCATTCATACTCTCCACTAACATTCCGCTGACGGAAGTTCAGGCGGGTATTTGAATCTTCACCCGTCAATGCCCTATCAAACAGTGGACTAATTTCTTTCAAATCTTCAGGATGGATGGTACGATCCATTTCATCACGGGAAATCGTAGTAACCGTTTCATCATATCCAAGACGTTTCAGGAAACCTTGCGGGAAAATAAAACAGTTTGTTTCCATATCAAACTGCCACGGATAGATGGAACTCTCATCTACTGCCATATCAAAGAAACGCTTCTGCATTTCTTCATTCGAAATATTCCGTGCGGAAAGTGCCATACCGGTAATCGTATTCTTTGAACGGATCGGGACAATCTCCCCCGACACCGGAAAGTATTTATCACTATGCACTTCTTTCATGAAAGCTCCCTGCGGTATCTCCACACTTTCTCCTTTAACAGCTACCTGCTTCAACATGGAATGAAGAATATCCTGACCGTCATAATATATCTTGAAGATGCTGCCTGCCATCATTCCTTCATAAAAACGACCTCCCGACTCATACGGCAAATGAAGCATTTGTAATAAGGAACGATTTGTGAAATGGATGTGCAAATCGGTATCATACGTTATCACACCATCGCGGATGGAATGAAATACATTATCAAACTCATTACGCTGTTCCACAAGTTTGTTCTGCACGAGCAGACGGGTCTGTGCCTGAATCCGTCGTTTGGATTCACGTCGGTTGGCACGCATCAACCACACAATAGAAGCTATCAGCAATGCCAGGATAGACGGATAGAGCAGTATAAAAAGGTATTTATATTTCTCCCAATACGGTTCGTTAACGATGGTTCCGCTAGAGGCTACTTTATCGGGGTCAATATGAAAATAATCCAACTGTTTATAGTCATAGATGAATCCCTGTGTGATTTCTGTCACTCCTATGTCTTGAGGGGATGTACCTTTTAAGACTAAAGCAGCCCTTTGAGCTGCCGATAATGCCGAAGTATAGCTGTCGGCATCATAAGCGCCAAAAACTCCATTGGTCAATCCCACATTCTGGCTCGAAAAGACAGGAGCTTTTGAGTTTTTGCCAACAAATGAAAGGAAAGGCGACCATTTAGGAGCAACTACCAGACGTTCATAACTGTTACGAGGATAACAAATAGCGGCAATAATATGACTCGTTGTATAATTTTGAGTATTATAGACTTTCATTCTATAATCCGGATTATCTTTTTGAAAGATTTTCCACTCTTCTTCAAAATCTTCAAGGCCTTTGTTACTCAAAAAGCTGTTATCTATCACACAGACCACTTCTTTCCGCCGGGGAAATATCTTTTGCGCCTGACGCAATATGACATCAAAATCCGGATTGGCTGTGAACCCGCAAACATTGGGATGAGTAGCAAGCAGCTTCGTATCAGGATACTTAATGCCGAAAAACACGACCGGTATCTGCAAAGGCAACGAATCTCCACAGGCAAAAAGAGTATAGAAAGCTTCATCACTTGCTGTTATAATCAAATCGGTCTGCCTGTCACGGGCACGCTGACAAAAACGACGCATAATTACTTTTTCGGAGTTGAATGCCCAAAAATCGGCATCAAGATACTCCGTTGTTATATTCACCTTCAGGCCACTTTCTTTAAATCCTTTGGCCAACCCCTGATTAAGATCACTATGCCAAGGAGTTTGTGAGGTGTATGACTGTATAAACAGGATATTGTATGTACGTTCCGCTGCTGCCGCCTGAATAAGAACAGCAAAAAACAGAACGATAAGCAAACAATAGTAGCGTCGATTCATATTATTAAAGCCTGCGGTGTTTTCAATATTATGTCGACAAAGATACGTTAATTATATTGAAAACAAACAGATAGCCCAAGTTTTTTATTCTTCGCGCAACGCCTCGGCAGGGTGTATGCGAATGGCCTGACGAGCAGGGAACCAAATGCCTATGAGAATCATTAAAGTCATCAAGAAATAGGTAATGGCAAATGTGATAAGAAAACGTACCACTCCCCATTCCAAATACCCTCCCGTCAAATCCAAATAGCCGATATTATAGCATATCACAGCAGCAGGCAAAGCGGCCAGCGTCAACAGTAATAATCCTTCTTTATTCAGCCGTTGCCAAAGCTGCATCCGGCTGGACCCAACTGCTATACGAAGCGCCGACTCAGCACGACGGTGCTGTGTACGAAACCAGAATGTGCCGACAATACCCAACAGGATATTAAGCAGTAAGAATCCCATCATCCAGAAACGTACTTGTACCTGATTGTAACTCCCTTGCTGGAAATCATTGCGTATATCTTCGTAATCATGCACTTTCAGGATGAATAGGTTACCGACACTCAACTGACTGGCGGATAATTTCATCAAACGTTCCGGAAAGTCTGTGGAAGTTCCCGGTTTCACCCGCAAACAAACTTCCACATTGGAAGGATAAAACTCATCATCAAGTTCGGCCATTTCTTTTTCTGTAATGGCAACAGCTACATACCGGTCGCTATAATTAGCCCAGAAATCATTGTAACGCACTTTTGCCGATACACCTCCTATCTTGTACACTTCTGTAGAATCATCCACACTTACCAGATTCTTACCCAATAGTGTACGGTCTCCCTTATAATCAGGCCGCCAGAAGTTTTCACCCACTACGACATTACCATTCTTCAAAGCCTGTACCAATGGTTCATATCCACGTCCATCGGCACTCTGATAACGGAATACCTGAAAGAAATCAGGAGTCATCGCACGGTTCAGCGGATTACTAACCAATGTGTCAAGACGTACCATCATGCCGGAATTACTACCAATATAGGGACGTGCATTATTGGATATGGAAACAGCTTCCACCTCCGGCAACCGACGGAGACGATTGGTTAATTCGGTGATATCCTGTCCCAGCGTGGTATTCTTTTGCTCTTTCGAAAGATACGAGTCGCTCTTGTTGTTTTTCAGACTAAGTTCCAGATAGTAAGTATCGGTTATATCAAATCCTACCGGTTCGTAATAGGTACGAGCCGTCACATATGTCCAGTCGACCACATACCACAAGACCACAAAAACAATTAACAGTTCCGACCATAACCATCCGTTTGACCAGCGTTCATTCCATATTTGTTTTAATAGTTGCATTTTCTTTAGAATTAATGAGTTGAATGTGATTGGATTATCTTTCGTTTATGGCGTCAACAATATTGGTGCGGGTTACTTTCCATGCCGGAATAGCCGCACTTAACAGATTGAGCAGGAAGCAGGCAAAGAATGCCAACAGGAATACGACAGGATCGAATAATAAGTCGATGCACATAGTCCGCCAATCTTCCACGCCATTAGATACGAAATCTACAGAGAAAAGCATTCCTCCCAAAAGGAAAGCGGCAACATAACTTAATACCAATCCGAGAATACCTCCGAAGAGAGAATAAAGCATATTTTCGGAAAGCACTTGCATCATAAGTTCACGTCTGGGTGCACCAAAGGCTTTTCGCACGCCTATTTCAGAGATACGCTTACGCATACGCGACAAGGTAAGTCCGGACAAGTTGACAGCAGGAACAAGTAACAGAACAAGCAGCGTCAAGATATATTGCCGGACAGCTTCTTTTACAGCCGGAGGATTATTGGCGGAGTACCGTTGCGCGGCTACAAAATAGGTATCGGGTTGTCCACGATAAAGCAGATCGAAGTTGGGATGCCCAGCCATGAAAATGGCTCTTAGCCGATCCGCCTCCTGGTGAATCGCCGGAAAATCTTCTTTTGATTTGGCCAGAATGTAGACAGCAGTCATTCCCATGATATTTTCATCCCCCCAAGTGGTTGTGAAAGCATTTGTCGAACTTAAAAGAATCCAGACCTGTGCATAAGCGTAATTCGCCAATTTAGACACCGGGTGCACTACTCCACAAATAACATAAGCTGAATGATTCAGAAGAAAGGTTTTTCCAACTACTTCTGATGTTCCGAACAAGCGGCGTGCCATGTCTTCGGAGATTACGGCTTTTGCCGCACCCGCATCAAAATCGGCATTATCATACGGTTTACCGGATATAAAATCAAACTCGAACACTTTCCAGAAAGCATCGTCTGTTTGCAACACACTACAACTCTCCATTTCGCCTGCCGGTTTGGCTGCCAACATTGTTTCCCGAAAAAAACTAGTGATGGAAACCGCTTCGGGAGTTTTCATTTCTTTGAAACAGGCTTTCGCTGTATTGTATCCGATAGGACCGTTACTCTGCCAGTTCACATTGGATTTGTTCTGAAGTCCGGCATACCGGAAAATGAGCATCCGGTCACGATGGGTCTCCGGTGCAAAAGGAGCGATTGTTGCACGTAAAGTGATGACAATTACCATAATCATAGCAATAGCCAAAGCTGTACCTATAATAGAAATAGAAGAAAGCAGTTTATTTTCCCTCAACAGATGGAACGCTTGTTTAAAGTAGAGTTTTATCATTATCATTTCAGTATAAAGTTCAGTATATTTCTTACTCATCTCTTAGTGCTTCGGCCGGTTGCACTTTCATTGATTGCAGAGCCGGATACGACACGCCAAGAATAATCATTATTGCCATCAAGAGAGATGTCAGTAAAATGGCTATCAGGAAACGGGATACTGTAAATGCCATTTGTGATATATCTACCAGCTCACTATATCCAATGTTGAATGCAATCAATACGGCAGGAAGAGCCGACATGCTTAACAGTAACAAACCTTCCGTAATCAAACGATAGAATATGTTTTTCCGGTTAGCTCCCATCGCCATGTGTAAAGCGACTTCTCCCCGGCGTTGCTGAGTACGGAACCAGAAAGTACCGATCACTCCCAGAAAGATATTCAACAACAGGAAAAAGAGAATACAGAACTGGGTGCGCAATTCATTATCATTGTCTATCTCACTGGCGGTCCGGACTTTGCTTAATGGGGTGACATCAAGTATATAAATATTCCCTACTTGATAGATACGGTCGGCATCATTCATAAGACGTTCTACAAACCCATTGTCTACGCCTTCTCGAACACGCAGGCTCAACTCAAGATAGGCTACATTTTCGACCGTTTCCATTTGTTCGTCAGAAAGATAAGTGCCGATATAGGTCCCGGTAAAAGGTTTTCCGGCAATATTATAATGATCGTAGCGAACAGGCTCCGTTAAAGCTGCAATACGAAGGTTGGTATCACTCGTGCGAACTTCTTTAGCCAAAAGGTCTTTTCCATGGAAAGTGGCATCCGGATAATAGTCTGCAACATCGACAGGAACGATTATCGTATTTTTCTCCAGAGCTTTCACCAGACTTTCATAACCGGAACCATCGATATTCCGAAAACGGAACACTTTATAATATTCAGGAGTTGCCCAACGATCCATCGTACTTATCCAAACCGTGTCATTATCCGGGAAGCGGAAACTCGCTCCACTGCACCCTTCATTATATGGAATACTGTTTTGAGAGATACAGACAGATTCGACCTCCGGATGACGGGACAAACGTCCGGCTATTTCCCTTAAAGCAGCCATATCATCTTTAACAGTCAGCTCTGGATTGAAATCGGTAGATTTATCGGTAAGACGATTCATGCGTAATACATACGTATTTTCTATATTAAAGCCCATTGGCTGATAATAAATATGCAAAGTGACATAAACCAGATCAACGATATACCACAAAACGACAAACACCAACAATAGCTCAATCCATAGAAAAGCATTGCTCCGGCGCTCATTATATATTTGTTTCAATAACTGTTTCATCATTTTATCTTTGGTTTATTGCATCTACAATGTTCATTCTCGATACTCTCCAGGCCGGAATACCGGCACTCAACAGGTTTAATAACAGACAGAAACAGAATGCTACAAGGAATGTCAGCGGACTGAATAGCATATCAGTGGAAAGAGAAGTTTCCCCGGCAAGACCTGCATTCTCACTGTTACCGAAAAGGAATGAGTTTAACAGAAAAGTAGCTGAATAGCTCAATATCAGCCCCAGTACTCCTGCAAGCAGTGTCAATATCAGATTCTCCCAGAATACCTGTCGCAACAATTCGTTGGCAGTAGCACCGAATGCTTTCCGGACACCGATTTCTGTCATACGTTTTCGCATACGGGATAAAGTCATGCTACTTAAGTTGATAGCCGGAACCAAAAGTAGAATTACAATGATAAGAACGAATCGCCTGACAATGTGTTTCATATCCAGGTCTGTCCCCCAATGACGATAAAGGTAAGCAAATTGAGTATCCGGCTGACCACGATAAACCAATTCCATATCCTTCAACTTACTATTGTAGACTTGACGGTATTTTTCTACTTCAGCACGGATAGCCGGGAAATCGTCGGACGAACGTGCAAGGATGACCGCCCGCATAGGCCCCATCAGATTTTCTCTCCACGAGAAAGAAGCCAAATCTGTCGAAGTATAGGGAATCCAGACTTGTGCATAAGAAGCTGTCGCCAACTTTGATACGTCTTTCACTACTCCTGTAATGGCATAATCGGCTTTGTTTAATTGGATGGTACGTCCTGCCACGTCAGTTGTACCGAACAGACGACGTGCCACACTGGCAGAAACGACAGCCTTGGACAGCCCACTCTCAAAATCGGCTTTCGTGTATGGTTTGCCACACAAGAATTCAAAGCTAAAGACTTGCCAGAACGCTTCATCCGTCTCCATTTCATCTACACTCATCCTGCCTCCTCCGGGAAGAGAAGCGCGCATCTTATTATTAACGGAAGTAACGGTAACCGCTTCAGGTATTGTCAATGTCTTAAAGCATTCACGGGCAGTCGTGACAGACATCTGACTGCTGGCAGCATTATTGTGTTGCTCTTTATGCCGGGATGTCATTGCCTTGACATACAATGATCGTGAACGGTTAACCTCCGGCACGCAGTCTTTTATCCGTATCTGCAATGTCAGCACGATCACCATTATCATGCAAATAGCCAAAGCTGTACCTACCATACAGACAATACTAATAAGCCGGTTCTCCTTCAACTGGTAAAGAGCTTGCTTTATGTATTGCTTCCACATCTTCTTATTCTTTTTTTGATTTGATTTTACAGGAGTTCACAGAAGAATGTTCTACATTAGAAATTCCAACCTTTCTTTGTTACGTCTTTACACTTCAGGTTTTTGGAATTGATTTTGCCAACGCCATCCCGCTTAAAGAAAGCTGCATCCGCTTTACCGGACACGGTGATATTTCCTACTCCATCCACTTTGGCCTTGATAGTGGTGCAATCAACATTCAGCTTCATATTGCCTACTCCGTCAACATCAAGTTTCAATTCATCGCAATAAAGACTTTTCACGTTGCAGTTACCTACTCCATCAAGTTCGAAAGCTATATTTTTAAGTTTTAGTTCTTCTTTTGCATCGAAGTTTCCTACTCCGTCTATTTTCACTTTGCTCAAATCGGGAGCAGTGATATAGAAAGTCAGATTCTTGACATTCTTGGCATTTTTATCTTTATAAGAGATAACCAGAGTTCCATTTTTCACTGTTACCTTTGTCTTCTCTACAAATTCAGAAGGACCTTCCAGACGGCAGGCACATCCTGACGATTGAGTAAAAATAATATTCCCGACAGATTGCAGGTTTATGGCAGAAAACTCGTCCACATTATAATCTTTACTCACATTTTGTGCCGATAGTGAACAAAAAGCAACACTTAACAGGGCAGCTATTGCAACGATAAAAATATTCTTTGTCATGATGATTTTTAATTTAGAGATACATTAATCTATTTTTCTATTTAGTTCTAATTGTAAGAGGCCATTTCTATTGCACCTGGCGTCCATCGAAAAAACGAATAGTGCGTGAAGTCTGCTTCGCCTGTTCTTCATTATGGGTGACCATCACGATGGTGCGTCCGTCTTCCTTATTCAACCGGTGAAGCAGTTCCATTACTTCAGCTCCCATCTTTGAATCCAGATTACCAGTCGGCTCATCGGCAAGGATTATTTCGGGATTACCGATAATAGCACGGGCAATGGCTACACGCTGGCATTGCCCACCGGAAAGTTGTGTAGGAAAATGATTCATGCGATGGCTCAATCCAACCTTCTCTAATACTTCTTGTGCCAACCGTTTTCGTTCACTGCCAGCCATACGTCGATAAAGCAAAGGAAGTTCTACATTATCCATCACGTTCAACGAATTAATCAAGTGAAAAGACTGAAATACAAAACCGAGCGTTTTATTACGAAAAACCGCCAGTTCCTTGTCTTTCATTCCTTCAGTACGTATTCCGTTGATTTCCACCATCCCCATTGTAGGTGCATCAAGCAACCCCATAATGTTCAGTAAGGTGGATTTTCCACATCCGGAAGGTCCCATTATACTTAGAAATTCTCCACGTTCTACCGTCAGATTCACATTCTCCAATGCTACCGTTTCAATCTCGTCCGTACGATAAATCTTAGAAAGAGAGTTCAATGTTATCATAACTTCTAGTATTTAGTTTATTTAATTTTCAACTTATTCTTGTTCTTATAAGCACTCATATCGCTTACCACTACCTTATCACCCGGCTGCAATCCGCTCAACACTTCTACATATTCAAAATTAGAATCGCCTAACTGTATTTTACGTTTTACCAGTTCATTATCAGAATTACAAACAAAAAGTTCATATTCACCGCGTCCTACATAGAAAGAGCCATTAGCTACACGCATCACATCTTCCTTCACTGCATTCATCACATAAACATCAGTCTTCAGTCCGGAACGCAAGCGACGGTGATTGTCCTCTTTCAACTGAACGGTAAATGATATCACACCATTCTTGGATAGCGGTGTAACACTACTAACTATTCCTTCCAGTTTGTCGCTTCCTATCTTTACAATTGCTTTTCCTCCGGCTGCTACACGGTCACCGTACGTATCCGCAATCTCACCTTCCACTTTAAAATGACTCAAATCAGAAATGATAGCCACCTGTCCGCCTTCGGAAATCTGTGCACCGATCTGGTTATTAATATAGGTAAGAATAGCTTTACGCGGGGAACGGATTTGTGCATCATCCAACGTACGTTTCTTTTCGGAAAGACTCTTGCGGAAGATATTAAAGTCAAGCTCCTGAACCTTCAGTTCGGCAGCAGCTACTTCCTTCTCATTTTTATATTGTTGCTGAAGTTGTTCGTACTCTAATTGAGCTACATTATAGCTCAATTCAGCTTGACGTACTTTGTCTGTTGTTCCTGCACCGAGACTGTCCAGATAGTGTTCATTTCTCAACTCCACTTTCATCCGGCTCAATTTCATTGCCGAAACTTTTATCTGCATTGCCATATCGGAAAGTTTCGTCTGATTATTGACGCGAAGCTGATCGAGCTTATACTGACGCATCTGTTCCTCGTCCAGCAACTTTTTATATTCAATTTCCGTACTCTGAAGGTCCAGTTTCAGAATCGGAGTACCTACGTCTACGCTATCTCCCCCTTTTTTATAGACTTCAATAATACGACTGTTGATCGGAGAATTGATAATTTCCTCAAAGGCAGGGACAACCTTACCGGAAGCACTGACACTTACCTCGATCACTCCTTTATCGACTGTGGAAAAGACAAGATCCTTTGCTTCCACTCCTGCCCTTAGTACAGATATAAGTACACCGATGGCAATCATACTTGCCACTCCAATGGATGAATAACGAATTATCTTCTTATTACGTTCTTTTTGACGTACTTCTTTAGGAATTTCTCTGTCCATATCTGATCATTTACTATTTTATGATGTATCAATTCGGTACTTTATATACCAAATCTGTGCCAAAACCGTAAATGATTGATAAATAGAAGATAACAAAAAACAAAGGGTGTCCGATATCGGACACCCTGTACGAATTTACCGTTCAGAATAAAATCTATCATCCTGCCGACAGGAGGTCTGTCTACTTGGATGATGATGTAATAGAGGGGTTCTTTTCCTCTTGTACTTGTTCTTTTCCCCAATGCGTAGTCTCTTCCAGCTTTTCACGATCACGAATCTCTTTTGCTTTACGGGCGTAGACAATCATACGCATAGACTGATCGTAAGTGAAATAATTCCATACCCAATTCAAGAGTACAATAACCTTATTACGTACCCCAAGAATAGAGCGCAGATGAACAACCAGCCACATCACCCAGGCAAACCATCCCTGCATTTTTACTTTACTAAACTCTGCCACGGCACGATTACGTCCTACAGTCGCCATCGACCCTAGATTACGATAATGGAAAGGTTTCATTTCCCGTCCTTTCTCCATACGAATCAGATTCTTTGCCAGCAGTTCTCCTTGCTGAATAGCGACTTGCGCCAATTGAGGATGTCCGTTCGGATAATCTTCATCAGCAACCTGAATACATTGGTCACCAATAGCAAACACATTGCTCATTCCCTCCACACGGTTGAACGAATCAACTTTAATACGTCCGCCACGTCCTATCAACGAAGGATCCATGTTGCCGATAGTCACTCCGGTAACACCACTTACCCAAATAAAAGTGCGCGTAGCAATCTCCGTACCATCTTCGAGTACCACTTTATGGTCACGATAGTCCACAACACGTTTATTCAACAGGATATTTACCCCCATTTCACGGAGAAACTGTTCGGCATGAGCGGAAGATTCTTCCGACATTCCGGCAAGCAGTCGCGGCCCGGCCTCAATCAGATATATATGCATCAAGCTACTCGGCATATCAGGATAATCTTTTGGCAGGACGAATTTCTTCATTTCGGAAAGTATTCCGGCTACCTCTATTCCGGTTGCTCCACCTCCCACAATAACGATATTCATCAACTCTTGTTGCTCCTGTTTGGTTGAGCAAGTTAAGGCACGTTCCAGATTCGCAAGAAGAGCATTTCTCAACCCCATTGCTTCCGAAACGTTTTTCATCGGCATGGCTTCTTCTTCAATATGTTTATTACCGAAAAAGTTGGTTGTAGTTCCTGCAGCCAACACCAGATAATCATATTCTGCTTTTCCGATGGAAGTCTGTATCATATTCTTTTCCGGGAAAATGGCACGTACTTCTGCCATACGGAAATAGAAATCTTTCCGGCGCTGGAATATTTTACGAAAAGGGAAAGATATGGAAGTTGGTTCCATACCGGCCGAAGCCACCTGATAAATCAAAGGGGGAAACTGATGATAGTTGTTCTTATCTATCAATACAACTTGGAAGCCTGACTTTTTCAGCTTGTTAGCCAATTTCAAGCCACCGAAACCACCGCCTACTATAACGACACGTTTCTTATTATTTTTTGCAATGTTAAGACTCATATTACAATCATGTTTTATCAAGAATAATAACACATGAATGAACCATTAAGTTTTCGAAAGGCAAAACTTTTACGAAGAAAGAAAAAAAGCCGGATTTATTCATCGGTGGCGAACAAAAAAACACTCTATATGTGTCCCTACCGCAGGCGCAATCTATCTCCGATTTCAGGAACATATTCGCCGTCCTTACGATTCATCTTATAAAGATTTTTGAGGCGGATACCATATTTTTGAGAGATACCATGCATAGAATCTCCATCTTTCACAATGTATACGGTATAAGGTTTGGAAGCCTTTTTCTTCTTGCTCTTCAGATAGATGATATCTCCCTCTACTAACGTATAATCGCGCTGCAGATCGTTATACTTCACCAGTTTCTTCCAACTAATGTCAAATTCGTTACCTAAATCTTTAAAGGTATCACCGTTGCGGGCTACAACATAGGCTATATCATTAGCAATATATACCTGATGCGGACTCATCAACCAAGGATTCTTTCTCAGTTTCCGTTCCGAGTATACACCTTTACGGTCATATTTATACAGATCATAATCTTCGATAATCGTAATCAGACGGTTAGCATAGGACGGATCTGTGGCGTATCCAGCTTTTTTCAGTCCACGAGCCCATCCTTTATAGTCTGTGATATCCAGTTTGAAAAGAAAGGCATAACGGGCACCTCTTCTAAGGAAGTCAGAATGATCTTCGTAAGAATCACGAGGATGGCTATAGGCACGGAAACATTCGTTGCGTGCATCATCATCGTGACGAACGGTACGCCCCCGCCAACTACTTCCACACTTAATACCAAAATGATTGTTGCTCTTTCGTGCCAACTGACTGTATCCGGCACCGCTTTCCAGCAATCCCTGCGCCAACGTGATACTGGCCGGAATTTTATGAAGCTTCATCTGTTCAACAGCCAGATCACTATACTTATTTATATATTCGATGTAACGGGCATTCCGTTTCTGTGCCTGCACTCCTACGGCAAAGAAGAAAACAACAGTTAAAAAGATAAGTCTATACAGTTTATTCTCCATTTTAGTTCAGATGTGGATTAGATGGCACAAAAATCCGAAAAATAATTGGGATTATCAATCTCTTTCCTAACTTTGTAACATTAATTGTAGAAACCAATACCCTGACGTATATGAGAGACCTCACAATTACCGCTATTATTAAAGTATATCAATATGATGAGTTGAATGAGGCCGATCGGGCACTTATGCAGACTGCCATGGAGGCAACAGCTCGTAGTTATTCTCCGTATTCCCATTTCTCCGTAGGTGCCGCTGCGCTATTGGGCAACGGAACTGTTGTGACAGGAACCAATCAGGAGAATGCCGCCTATCCATCGGGACTTTGTGCGGAACGCACTACCTTATTCTATGCCAATTCCCAATATCCCGACCAGCCGGTTGTCACTCTTGCCATTGCGGCACGAACGGAAAAAGATTTCATCGACCAACCGATTCCCCCCTGCGGCGCTTGCCGGCAAGTGATTCTGGAAACGGAAAAGCGTTACAAACACCCCATCCGTATCCTATTGTATGGCAAAGAATGTATCTACGAAGTAAAAAGTATAAGCGACCTACTACCGCTATCATTTGACGCATCAGCAATGGAGGACTAACTATGTTACAACAATATCACACGAAACTAAAAGGGACACTCGCACTTACAGACTCTTATCTGACAGAAAAAGCACTGCAAAAAGAAAAGGGGCTTTATAAATTTATATGGGTACGCAGCGGAAGTATCACAGTAGAAATCGACCATCAGGAAATGATGCTTACCAAAGATGAAGTGATTTCACTCACTCATCTGCAACACCTCGAATTTAAATCGATTGACGGTGAATATCTGACTTTGCTGTTCAACAGTAACTTCTATTGCATCTATGGCAACGACCATGAAGTGTCGTGCAGCGGTTTCCTGTTCAACGGTTCTTCTCACCTGATCCGTTTTACCCTGAATGAAAAAGAACGCAAAGAGCTCGACACCATTACCGAAGCACTGGAAAACGAATTTACCGTTTCCGACAGCCTGCAGGAAGAGATGCTACGCATTCTGCTGAAACGCTTCATCATTCAATGTACCCGCATTGCACGTCATCGCATGAATATCACCCGTGAAAAAGAATCCGGTTTCGAGATTGTCCGCCAATACTATAACTTGGTTGACGAGCATTACCGGACGAAGAAGCAAGTACAGGATTATGCCGATATGCTGCACAAATCTCCCAAGACACTATCGAACATCTTTTCAACCTGCAAACTGCCATCACCGCTCCGGGTAATCCACGAACGGGTGGAAGCGGAAGCCAAACGCCTTTTGCTTTACAGCAACAAAAGTGCCAAAGAAATTGCCGATATTCTGGGATTTGAAGACCAGGCTTCTTTCAGCCGTTTCTTCAAAAATATGACCGGACAGAGCGCCGTACAATTCAGAAATACACAGGAAGGGAAAAATTGATAAGGCATACGGAAGTATTGCTATTTGAGGAGTATGGGGAATGAACGATCTTTGCAACGTTAGATAAACTCATTAAAACCCCAACAAAATGAAAGAGAAATTTATCGCTTTACTGACCTTCACTTCAAGTCTAAAAGGTTTCGGTATCCAATTTATCCGCGTGGCCATCTTGGTAGTATTTGTATGGATAGGCGGATTGAAGTATTTCCATTATGAAGCCGACGGGATTGTTCCGTTCGTAGCCAACAGCCCTTTCATGAGCTTCTTCTATGCTAAAGATGCGCCTGAATACAAAGAACATAAAAATGCGGAAGGCGCTTTCGTCCCGGAGAATCGTGCATGGCACGAAGCAAACCGTACTTATACTTTCTCCTACGGACTGGGAGCTCTTATTATGAGCATCGGCATACTGGTATTCCTGGGCATCTTTTTCCCGAAAGTGGGACTGGCAGGTGACGCTCTTGCTATTATCATGACGCTGGGAACACTTTCTTTTCTCGTCACCACCCCGGAAGTCTGGGTTCCCGATCTGGGAAGCGGAGAATTCGGCTTCCCATTACTATCCGGCGCAGGGCGATTGGTGATTAAAGACATTGTGATTTTAGCCAGTGCCGTAGTGTTATTATCCGACTCGTCACAACGCGTACTCAAAACACTTAAAAAGAGCTAATCCCCTTTTGCAGAAAGTGCTAACTTCTTGAGATTACGGAACAAATCGTATTTTCAGACTGTTATATAGTCTCATACGAATCGTTAATAAAAAGAAGTTATGAAACAATATGATGCAATAATAATAGGATTCGGCAAGGCAGGAAAGACCCTGGCTGCCGAACTTTCCAACCGCGGATGGCAAGTTGCCATCGTGGAACGTTCCAACATGATGTATGGAGGAACCTGTCCGAACATAGCCTGTATTCCAACCAAAATGCTGGTGCATGAAGCCGAGGTTTCCGCCTTGCTCTACTATGACGATTTTCCCAAACAGGCGAATATGTACAAACAAGCCATCGGCCGGAAGAACCGTCTCACCTCTTTTCTTAGAAATGATAATTACGAAAGACTAAACAAGCGTCCCAATGTAACTATTTACACCGGAACGGGCTCTTTCGTATCTTCCAATACCATAAAAGTAGCGCTTCCGGAAGGGGACATCGAACTGCAAGGTAAAGAGATATTTATCAATACAGGCTCTACTCCTATCATTCCGGCAATAGACGGTATTCAGCACAGTCAGCATGTATATACCAGTAGTACGCTTCTGGATTTAAACGTCCTTCCCCATCACTTGATTATCATAGGCGGAGGATATATCGGACTGGAATTTGCTTCTATGTATGCCGGATTCGGTAGCAAAGTGACGATACTCGAAGGAGGAAACAAATTTATGCCTCGTGAAGATCGGGACATTGCAAACAGCGTCAAAGAAGTTATGGATAAAAAAGGTATTGAAATCCACCTGAACACCCGCGCACAGTCCGTCCATGATACCAGTGACGGAGTGACACTGACTTACTCGGACGTATCCGACGGTACTCCTTATTATGTGGACGGAGATGCCATTCTCATCGCAACGGGACGTAAACCGATGATTGAAGGATTAAATTTGCAAGCAGCAGGCGTAGGAGTCGATGCGCACGGAGCTATTATAGTAAACGATCAGTTGCGTACCACTGTTCCTCATATATGGGCAATGGGAGATGTGAAAGGCGGGTCGCAATTTACTTATGTCTCACTGGATGATTTCCGGATTATCCGTGACCAGCTCTTCGGTGATAAGAAACGTGATATCGGAGACCGTGATCCAGTTCAGTATGCAGTATTTATTGATCCACCGTTGGCACATATCGGAATCAGTGAAGAAGAGGCGTTAAAAAGAGGATACTCATTTAAGGTTTCCCGGCTACCGGCTACTTCCATCGTCCGTACCCGTACACTACAGCAGACAGATGGTATGTTAAAAGCCATCATCAATAATCATAACGGGAAAATTATGGGCTGCACACTATTTTGTGCCGATGCTTCGGAAATCATCAATACCGTAGCTATGGCTATGAAAACGGGACAACCGTCTACATTCTTACGTGATTTTATCTTCACACATCCCAGTATGAGTGAGGGATTAAATCAACTATTTGATGTATAAGAATAAGGCAGAATATAAATCACTCCTAAAATACAGCCTCTGAACAAGACAAACAGAGACTGTATTTGGAGTAATCAGAGGCTCTGAATGAGGCAAACAGAGCCTCTAAATAAATGAATCTTATTCTTTTTCTACCTCAACAGAGTGAAATCTAACAGAAAGTGTTATCTTTGCAACCAAGTTAAACTATATACCTACCGCAATGAGAATTAGTAAGTAAGACAACACTTCTAAGTAAACATCACTTTTCTTATATGCTTTTTCTATTTTGTTAAGCATCACGAAATCCGTGTTGTTTAGCCAGTATTGTGTTTGTCGTTCCCCTATCCTGTGATTTTCCTTCACGCTATTTCCAACCTCAAACCCAATAGATCATTATGTCTATAAGTATTCAACAAATCAGCTATATCCATCCGGATAAAGAAGTATTATTCAGTGATCTCAATTTCGCCATCAACAAAGGCCAAAAACTGGGATTAGTCGGTAACAATGGCTGCGGCAAATCTACTTTGCTGCAAATTATTGCCGGTCAACTTTCACCCTCTTCCGGTGTCATTGTCCGCCCGGATGACCTATATTATATCCCGCAACATTTCGGGCAATATGATTCATTAACCATCGCCCAGGCACTCAGGATAGAGCGTAAGCAACAAGCCCTACATGCTATCCTGTCAGGAGATGCCTCAAACGAAAATTTCGTCGTCCTGGATGATGACTGGAATATTGAAGAACGTTCCATTGCCGCTCTCGATTTATGGGGGCTAGGACAGTTTACTCTATCTTACCCGATGAATTTGCTTAGCGGAGGTGAAAAGACCCGTGTATTTCTGGCAGGTATGGACATCCATCGCCCACCTGTCATACTTATGGATGAACCGACCAATCACCTCGATTCTTCCGGCAGACAACGTTTATACGACTGGGTAGAGAAATGCCGCTCCACACTGTTAGTTGTAAGTCATGACCGCACTCTGCTTAATCTTCTCCCCGAAATATGCGAACTGGAAAAGCATCAAATCAATTACTATGGAGGAAATTATGAATTCTATAAAGAACAAAAAACGCTGATGCAGGAAGCATTGCAGCAACGTATCGAAGAAAAAGAGAAGGCACTGCGCATTGCCCGCAAAGTGGCACGCGAAACGGCCGAACGCAGGGACAAACAAAATGTACGTGGAGAAAAAAATCATATTAAAAAAGGAGTTCCTCGTATTGTGCTCAATGCGCTTCAAGGAAAATCAGAAAAGAGTACCAGCAAACTTAACAGCACCCATCAGGAGAAAGCCGAGAAGTTAACAGACGAACGCAACCAGCTTCGAAGTTCACTCTCCCCAACCGCTACATTAAAAACCGATTTTAATAGTTCCTCGCTCCACACCGGAAAGATATTGGTGACAGCAAAAGAGATTAACTTCGGTTATCATCCCAATTCAATCAACAGTCATATTCAGATGAATAATGAAGCAAATCTTGCTGATACAGGTAATCATCCCAGTCCGGACAGTAATGATATTCAGGATAATAGCGACTTCAAACAGCAACTTTGGCAAACACCCATCAGCTTCCAACTAAAGAGTGGGGACCGCCTCCGTATAGAAGGGGCCAACGGCAGTGGGAAAACAACTCTTTTGAAGCTAATCACCGGACAACTCCGGCCACAGGAAGGAAACCTGACGCGAATGGAATTTACCTATGTTTATCTGAACCAGGAATATTCTATCATCGACAACCGGAACAGTATTCTGGAACAGGCTTACGCTTTCAATAACCGGAACCTGCCGGAGCATGAAATAAAGACCATTCTGAACCGTTATTTATTCCCTGCTTCCGAATGGGATAAATCCTGCCGGAAACTTAGCGGCGGTGAGAAAATGCGTCTTGCTTTCTGCTGCCTGATGATTAGCAATAATACTCCCGATATATTTATTCTGGATGAACCGACCAACAATCTGGATATACAGAGTATTGAAATCATTACTGCTACCATCAAGAACTATACGGGTACTGTAATTGTAATCTCACACGACGATTATTTCATTCAGGAAATCGGTATCGAGCAACGTATTTTATTAAGCTAGTCTATTGATATTTTATCTGGTAAGTCTACATATCAACCTAGTTTTTTATAACTTCGCAGCGCAAAGAAAAGAATTGGAATAAAATGGTTCAGACAGCACAATCATGGTGGTTTATCTTTTATAAAGATCAACTGCTTCTTGAGAAAAAAGGGGATGGTAAGTATGCCGTCCCATATGGAGAAAGTTCTCCTATCATTATGAAAGAAAAAACAACAGTACATAATATCACCACATTGGAAGGTAGAAACTGCAAAGCTTTCTCCCTCTCCTCTCCCATTGAAGAATCGGAGCAATGGACAATGATAGGACTTCGCGCCTCTTATGAATATCTCCCTTTGTCTCATTATCAGACTGCAGGAAAAGCGCATGAGATTCTGCATTGGGATAGAAACAGCCGCTTCTGTTCCGCCTGTGGCACGCTGATGGAACAGAAAGAATCTATTATGAAACATTGCCCGAAATGCGGTCGGGAAGTATATCCTTCCATATCCACAGCGATTCTGGTATTAGTGAGAAAAAAAGACTCACTACTCTTAGTGCATGCCCGCAATTTTAAAGGAACATTCAATAGCCTCGTTGCCGGATTCCTGGAAACCGGAGAAACATTAGAAGAATGTGTAGCACGTGAAGTGAAAGAAGAAACCGGACTGGACGTAAAGAATATCACTTATTTCGGCAACCAGCCCTGGCCTTATCCCAGCGGTCTAATGGTCGGATTTATGGCAGATTATGCCGGAGGGGAAATCACACTCCAAGATGAAGAATTGAGTTCGGGAGACTTTTACACAAGAGATAATCTACCCGAACTTCCCAGAAAACTTAGCCTTGCACGAAAGATGATCGATTGGTGGATTGAACATCCAAATGAAGATGTATTAAACTAATAATCATAAATCAACCCCATGGAATTATCACCCAAAACACCCCGAATCGAAGTAGTGGATGCTCTTAGAGGATTTGCTGTAATGGCGATTCTCTTAGTACATAATCTGGAACATTTCATTTTCCCTGTTTATCCGGAAAGTTCTCCCGAATGGCTCACTATTTTGGATGAGGGAGTATTTAATACAACCTTCTCACTGCTTGCCGGAAAATCTTATGCCATATTTGCTCTGCTTTTTGGATTCACTTTCTTTATCCAGTCGCACAACCAGCAATTAAAAGGAAAAGACTTCGGTTACCGTTTTTTATGGAGATATGGCATAAATGGACTTGGATAGGAACCAAGAAATAAGATGAAGAAAAGCAGGCTACGAAATACACACAACTACAAACGAACAACTTACGAATATGAAACTGAACGTATCACTCTAAAGCATCAACAAAACATGTGTATATCCGCAGCCTGCCTGTTGAAATTGAGATGATGCCAATACAACAAGATTCTCGCAAGAAGGATTAGCAAGTGAGCTTAAAGAATGCAAAGGAAATGAAAGAACTGTGCCAAATGAGGGAAAATGCCCAAAAATAGGCAGAATCAGGGCTATGTACAGAGAAAAAGAAGCGCCTCCACAATCTTCAAAAGACGATGGAGGCGCTATTTTAATCTTTATCTTTTTATGATCTATGTCTGCAATTTCAGAAGAGACAAAATCAGATACCCAATGATTTCTTCACTGCTTCAATCTTTTCCATGGCGGCAGACTCGGCAGAAGCATAACAGTTGCGGCATCCCATTTCACCCTGAACTTCCATATAGAACTTAATCTTCGGTTCTGTACCTGAAGGACGAACGGAAACTTTGCTACCGTCTTCTGTGAAATATTGAAGAACGTTAGAGGGTTCCGGCATATCAATTACAGTTACGTTACCTTTATCGTCTGTCTGTTTCAGAGTCTTATAATCTTTGCTCAAGATCACTTTAGAGCCACCCAATTCTTTCGGAGGATTAGCACGGAAGTTTTCCATCATCGCTTTGATTTCTTCAGCACCGCTCTTACCCGGTTTCACTACGTTTACAGTAAACTCTTTAGAGAATCCATATTCTACGTAGATATCAAGCAACAACTGATACAAAGATTTGCCATTATCTTTTGCCCATGCAGCAACTTCAGCAATCAGACAGCAAGCGGATACAGCATCTTTATCGCGCACGAAGTCTTCAGCAAGGAATCCGTAGCTTTCTTCACCACCACCGATATATTTCTGTTTACCTTCACGCAGACGGATTTCACGGGCAATCCACTTAAATCCGGTGTAGCAGTCAAGCATTTCGATGTTGTTCTTATCAGCGATTTTCTTGATAAGTTCGGTAGTAACGATTGTCTTCACACAGAACTCGCCCCCTTTAATCTTACCCAGTTGTTTGTACTGTGTCAGAATATAATAAAGGTACATCATACAAGTCTGGTTACCATTAATCAGTACCCATTCGCCCTTGTCATCCTTACAAGCGATACCCACACGGTCGGCATCCGGATCGGAAGCCATAACGAGGTCAGCATCAATTTCTTTGGCAAGGTTTACAGCCATGGAAAGAGCTTCCGCATTTTCCGGGTTCGGAGATACGACAGTCGGGAAATTACCATCCTTAATCATCTGTTCGGGCACAGTAAATACGTTTTCGAATCCCCACATCTTCAATGCACGCGGAATCAACATCATACCTGTACCGTGAATCGGAGTATAGACAATCTTCATATCTTTGTGACGGGCGATAGCCGCCGGATCAATAGAAACTGTTTTCACCATATCCAGATAAATCTTATCAATGTCCTCACCGATAATCTGAATCAAATCAGGATTTCCCTGGAATTTAATGTCAGCAGCAGAAGCAATGGCGTTCACTTCGTCAATGATACCTTTATCATGCGGGGCCAACACTTGTGCACCGTCATCCCAATATGCCTTGTAACCGTTGTATTCTTTCGGATTGTGAGAAGCAGTCAGAATGATACCGCTCTGGCAACCGAGGTGACGGATAGCAAAAGACATTTCCGGAGTCGGACGCATATCATCAAACAGATATACTTTAATGCCGTTGGCAGAGAAAATATTAGCGGAAGTCTCTGCAAACAAACGGCTGTTGTTACGGCAGTCGTGACCTACTACTACAGAAATCTGCGGCAGATCCTTGAAGTTCTTCTTCAGATAGTTGGAAAGTCCTTGAGTGGCAGCACCTACCGTATAGATATTCATACGATTACTACCAACTCCCATGATACCACGCAGACCACCAGTACCAAATTCAAGGTCTTTGTAGAAAGCTTCAATAAGTTCGGTTTTATCATCGTTTTCCAACATGCGTTTCACTTCAGCTTGGGTTTCAGCATCATAAGCCGGGGTCAGCCATTTTTCGGCTTTTTCAGTGACCTGTTTAATAAGTTCCTGATTTTCCATTTCGATTGTTATTTATTGGTTAATGAATTATTTATTATCAATTTCTTGAGCACACAAATATAAAATAATAAGTTTACAAATCCTAGTTATTCAATTCTTATTTCACCAAATATCTATCACCGGTCTGTTTGACATATTCTTGCAAGAATTCTTTCGGATATCCGGGACGGATCACACCGGCTGGTTGTCCGATAGAATTACGCTCAAACTTACCATCTTTAACACGCTTCACTACTCCATCATTATACTTCACAATCAAGAATGTACCTAATTGTTTCCAAGTATCGAAAGTGCTCTGTGCAGTCATGTTTGTATAATTTGTCAGAAAATCTACTGCTGCGTTCTTATCTTTAGCCAACAGTTTGGCAGCCATCTCTTCAATGCCTTCCTGCGCATTGTTGAAAGTCGTTTCCATTTCTTTCTGCGCTTCCCGTACATCACCGATCATCAAATCATAACGCGGATAGACCATATTAGATACCCAGTTAAAAATCCAGAAAGCTGAATTCCAGGAGAATGTAATATAATCGGCTCCGCCCACACGGGTATAGCATACCGGAGCTTTCGTTGCACAGCAATAGACCGGAGTAAATACCGCCATGTTAGCATCATCCACGCCAAACCAAAGTACACCACCTATCGGGTCCGGCTTATGAGCACGCATTTGTGCAACAAATACAAATCCGCTTTGTTGAGTGGAAATGGGACGTTCGTTGAAATATTCCTTGTCGTCTACCTTGAAGTTCAGAGGAGAGAGGCGATATGGCGTCTTATAAGGACCTGCTCCGAAATCATTGGAAATATCAAGAGGCGTACCTTCATAGTGGTCACGCATCATATCTTTCACATCCTGTACAGACAGTTTTTGTTTCGGTTTCACAAAAAGAGGCATCGGAGTATCGGTCTTTCCCTCAATATAAGGAAGATAATCTTTTCCGTTATCCGTGAACTTATTAAAATAGCTCCACACACGTGCCTCACAGAAACGGCGGGCACCAAAATCAAGAGGTGCGTAGGCTAGCGAAAAGCTAAAATCTTTGTTTACTCCATTAAAATATCCCTTCTCACGGGCAAAAGAAACAACATCCGGAGAGTACATACAGTTCTCCTTGTCATTCATATCAAACTGGTGAATACGTGACTGATTGGCATGAGCCGAGATGCAGTCGTCGGGTACACGTACAGCTACCCAAACAGCTCCACGGATTCCGGGACCTTTACCAATCATTTCCATGATCCAGATTTCATTGGGATCGGCAATAGTAAAAGACTCTCCTTCGCTATAATAACCGTATTGCTGCACTAAATCGGTCATGATTTTAATTGCTTCACGGGCAGTACGCGAACGTTGCAAACCAATATAAATCAAACTTCCGTAATCAATAATCCCTGTAGAATCCGCCAGTTCCGGACGTCCACCGAAAGTAGTCTCACCAATCGTAACCTGATATTCATTCATATTACCGACTACATTGTAAGTCTGACGTGCCTGCTCTATTTCTCCCAGATACTTGCCGGTATCCCATTCATATACTTTCAACATCGTTCCCTTCGGGTAGGTAGCAGCCGGATAATGATAAAGTTCTCCGAACAGGCCATACGAGTCGGCAGAATAGGAAACGATTGTCGAGCCATCGGCAGACGCATTCTTTCCGACAATCAGGTTAGTGCAAGCGAAAGTGTTCGCCACAGCCGCCATAAATACAGCAGCACAAAAAATAATTCTTTTCTTCATAAATATATGATTCACTTTTAATAATTTACCAAACAAAACTTTCACGAGCTACCGTTTCATTTCCGCAACCATCGGTCACTGTAAACTCGACCGTATGCTTTCCGCCCTTCTTCACGTGTTTCGGATCAAGTACACATTCCCAGTACGATTTCACCATATTGGGGCGTCCGAAAAGTGCATACTTACCGTCAATCGTCCCGCGATAGGAAGCAATTCCCGTCCCCTGATCTTTCAGCCGATAGACAATCTTTCCGTTTCTTCCCCACTGGTTCTTATTAACAGGAATAATCTCCGGCGGAATGGTGTCGATGGCAACAGTATAAGTTCCTAACTCCTTGATGGCAGCTTTCATATATCCGTCTTCATACTTTCCGCCTACGCTGTACTTTCCTCCCTTCGGAGTGATGCGGGCCACATAATATTTGGTCGTATCGGCAACCGGCTTTCTACGCAATCCGATACGAAGTTCGCAAGCTGCATGCAATGGAACCGTCTTATCATTCAGTTGATAAGTAAAAGCAACGGCACCACTATCCGCCTTCATCTGATAATTGAGGGGGACATCGTCATACAACATTCCTTTCGGAATAACCAGGCTCAATCCCGGCTCTTGCAAATAATTAGTCTTATTCCAGATGAAATAATATTTCTCCCGATGATTCAACGGTTCAATCGGCTGCTTCCGGCCCCGCACGGTAAAACGATAGTTGGAAGTGTTTCCGAAAGCATCTTTCAATGTATATAAGAACTGATAATCCCGTTCCTCGTCAATCGTCACCAGACCACGATGATCATTCGACGCTTTCAGCAGACGCAACGTATTTCCCGGATCAATAAAAGATTTCATATATTGTCCATACGTCCAAGAGTTAATCATCCGGTTCTCTTCTTGCGAGAAACGATCTACGGTACTGCGAAATATTTCATTCCCATCTACCGTGAGCACAACAGAATAAACTCCGTAATGGTTACTTACGCCATCCATGTAATCGTATGCCTTGATACCCAGCCCTATCACTCCCCATGCTTCCACAGGACGTTCGCTATTGGGAAGAATCGTTTTATTCTCCTGTTTTCCATCCACCACTCCTTTGCCCGGTTGCGGGAAAAAGAGGATGCCATCAGCTTTCGGAGCACGTGTATCTTTTATTTTCGACTGGAAGAAAGGCATAGGGTCAATATAATCCCCCGATTCCGTTTCAAACACATCCAGATGAAGATGTGGGCCGAACGAATATCCGGTATTGCCGCTCCATGCAATCTGTTGCCCTCCTTTTACCGGATATTCTCCCGGTTCAGGCACAATCTCCACTTCCCAGTTCTCTTCTTCATATTGAAGTTTCTCCACCCTTTCGGCAATGGGAGAAACAAAACCGCTCAAATGGCGGTTGATAGTTGAATAACCATTATGGTAGCAGACATCAAGTACATACCCCGATCCATTCGTTACGCGAATACGCGAAATATAACCATCAGCGAGAGCAAGAACGGGTTTACCGATCACTCCGCCTGTTTTAAAATCCAGCCCGCCATGGAAGTGATTGGAACGGATTTCTCCAAAGTTTCCACTCAATGTAAGAGGAAAGTCAAAAGGAGGCACAAAGGTTGCTTGCTTTTTCTCTTGTCCATACCCTCCGATGCAGCAAGCCAGCATCAAAGCAGTGATATATCGTCTCATCATTCCATTCACTTTTTTACTCCCGCAAATGTACACTATTCCCACTAAACTATGAAATATCTGGGAGGAATGATGGTCTTAGATTCTAGTTAATATTTCTTTTAAATGTTATATTCATTGCAAATCAGTAGTTATTATGTTATTAATATTAGTACTTTTGTGGCTGTTTTTTAATTATAATTAAAAGTTAGAAACTCAATGAGAATGTATGTAAAAGTAATGGCAGCGGTCATTGCATGTATATTGCTGAGTGGAGAAACGCTCTCGGCATTTGCAACTACCCCCGCTACAGAAAATCTGAGTTGGTTTAAAAAGAAAAAGAAGAAACCAGAAGAGAAAGAAGAGAAGAGTAAAAGCGACTACGAAAAATTAGTGGAAGACAGTAAAACAACGAAAGGAATGTTTGCTGTACACCAAAAAAAGAATGACTATTATTTTGAAATTCCCACCTCACTTTTGGGACGTGATTTATTAGTTGTCAACAAACTGCAACGAGTTCCTGCCGAACTTAATGATGCAGGTGTAAACCGTGGAGTAAACTACGAGAATCAGATGGTTTGCATGGAATGGGATAAAGCTACGGGCAAATTAATGCTACGACAACAACGCCCATTACCTCTGGCCCCCCAAACGGATGCCATCTTCCGTTCGGTAAAGGATAATTTTATCTCTCCATTGATTGCCGCATTCAAAATTGAAGCGATTAATGCAGATTCTACTGCATTAGTAATCAAGGTGAATGATATTTATGACGGTACTGAAACCAGTATTAATAATGTATTTACTAATATCAATCTGGGTACTTCGGCTATCAAGAACTTATCCCGTATTTTATCCATCAAATCCTTTTCAAACAATGTCGTGGCAACTTCCGAATTGACTACCAGAGTTACAGAAGGAACTACCACTGTTTATGTGACGGTGGAAGTCAGTTCTTCTATTCTCTTGTTGCCTGAAAAGCCGATGATGGGACGATTCGACAATCAGAAAGTCGGTTATTTCACTAATCCGTTATTAAGTTTTAGTGATGCACAACAAGGTACGGATAAAACACAATATATCACTCGCTGGCGCATGGAACCCAAACCGGAAGACCGGGAGGCTTATCTGAAAGGACAGCTTGTGGAGCCTGCCAAACCAATCGTATTCTACATTGATAATTCAACACCTTACCAATGGCGTACGTACATTAAAAAAGGTATCGAGGACTGGCAGATTGCTTTCGAAAAAGCAGGTTTCAAGAACGCGATTATCGCCAAGGAAATCACAGACAGTATGCATATAGACATGGACGATGTCAATTACTCCGTACTGACTTACGCTGCTTCAGAAAAGAAAAATGCAATGGGACCTTCCCTGTTAGACCCACGTTCCGGAGAAATTCTGGAAGCTGATATTATGTGGTGGCACAATGTGCTTTCTATGGTACGCGAATGGATCACTGTGCAGACTGGAACTGTGTGTCCGGAAGCACGCAATGTGCAATTACCCGATGCTTTAATGGGAGATGCCATCCGGTTCGTTGCTTGCCATGAGGTAGGCCACTCATTGGGACTCCGTCACAATATGATGGGATCATGGGCTTTCCCGACGGATTCGTTACGTTCCGAAGCATTTACTTCCAGAATGAATTCTACCGCTTCATCTATCATGGATTATGCACGATTCAATTATATTGCACAGCCTGGAGATGGCGTAAAAGTTCTTTCTCCGCATATCGGTCCTTATGATATGTTTGCTATCGAATATGGTTATCGTTGGTACGGAAAGAATACTCCGGAAGAAGAAAAGGATATTTTATTCGATTTCTTGAGTAAGCATACCGATCGTCTTTATAAGTATAGTGAAGCGCAGGATGTACGTGACGCAGTAGATCCACGCGCACAGAACGAAGACCTGGGTGATGATCCGGTCCGTTCTTCTTTATATGGCATCAAAAACCTGAAACGTATCGTTCCACAAATTCTTCAATGGACTACCACCGGAGAAAAAGGACAAACTTACGAAGAAGCGTCGCGTCTCTACTATGCAGTTATCAACCAGTGGAACAACTACTTATATCATGTACTTGCCAACATCGGCGGTATATATATTGAAAATACAATTGTAGGAGACGGTGTCAAGACTTATACATTCGTTGAGAAAGAGAAACAAGAAGCTTCATTGAAATTCTTGATGGATGAAGTATTGACCTATCCTAAATGGCTGTTTGACACGGAAGTAGGACAATATACCTATCTGCTCCGCAACACTCCAATCGGAAAACAGGAGAATGCTCCTACGCAAATCTTAAAGAACGCCCAAGCCTATATCCTTTGGGATTTACTAGGCAACACTCGTTTGATGCGTATGATAGAGAATGAATCTGTCAACGGAAAGAAAGCATTTACAGTAGTGGAGCTTATGGACGGACTTCATAAAAACATTTTCGGTATTACCGAACGTGGTGGCATCCCCAATGTTATGGAACGTTCTTTGCAGAAAAACTTCCTCGATGCATTACTTACAGCAGCCGCAGAACCCGAAGCTGTAAAAATCAACAAGAAGATTGCAAGCGAGCATTTCCTGCTTGACCATGCTACTCCTTTCTGTAGTTGTTATGCCGCCGAACAACGGGCACTTCGTCAGGAAGACCGAATGGGTGCTCCACGTGTGCTCAACTTCTACGGCAGTCAGCTCAACCGTATTTCTGATGCTATCTCGGTGAAACGCGGAGAGTTATTACGTATCAAGAAATTGTTACAAAACCGCCTCGACACTTCTGATACTGCTGCACGCTATCATTATGAAGACATGATCCTACGTATTAATACAGCTTTGGGAATCAAATAAAACAAAATCAATCACTTTAATTATCTATATTGATGAGAAAAAAATACTTATACGTTCTTATATGTTTTCTTGTTAGCACGTTGGCTACAGCCAACGCTGTTAACCGCACAATCACCGGAGTCGTTATATCCGGTGAAGACAATGAACCTCTAATCGGTGCTTCTGTATATGTTAATGCAGACGATTTGAAAAAAGCTGGAGTATCACAGACTTCTCTAGGTACTATCACTGATATGGATGGCAAATTCTCCATTTCCATTCCGGAAAAGGTGACCAGACTACATTGTAGTTATATAGGTTTTGAAGAACAAAATATCGTGTTGCAAGCTGGAAAAGATACTTATCGTATTGTCCTTCAAGCTTCATCACACACACTAGGAGACGTAGTAGTAACTGGTTATCAAGAACTGGAACGTCGTAAACTGACTGCTGCTATTGCTAAAGTAGACGTTACAGACGGAATGGTAGGCGCAGCAAAAAGTATCGACCAGGCATTAGCCGGACAAGTTGCGGGGGTAGCCGTTACGACAACTTCCGGCGCACCGGGAGCTCCTGCACGTATTCGTATTCGTGGTACAGCTTCATTGAATGGAACACAAGACCCGTTATGGGTATTGGATGGAATACCTTTGGAGGGGACTGATATTCCTGAAATCAACAAAGACAACGATAATGACATCGTAAATATGTCGCAATCTTCTATCGCAGGGTTGAGTCCAAACGACATTGAAAGCATTACGATATTAAAAGATGCAGCTGCTACTGCCATCTATGGCGCACGTGCTGCAAATGGCGTAATTGTGGTAACAACCAAAAGAGGAAAAACTGGAAAACCTGTTATTAACTTCAATACTAAATTGACTTACACCCCTAACCTCAACACTTCACGACTCAACTTACTAAACTCGGAAGAGAAAGTCGATTTGGAACTTCAATTATTGAAAGAAGCACGATTTGACATATTATGGGGGTTAACAGATCCGATAGCAGTATTTCCTGAAAAAGGAAAAGTTGCCGCGATCATGAAGCAATATAACTTAATAGACATCTATAAAGAACAGGGCTGGAACGGACTGACACCTGAAGCCCAAAATGCTATAAACAAACTGAAAACAATCAATACAGACTGGAATGATATATTATTCAGAGATGCTTTCACACAAGAATATAACTTTAGTATTTCCGGTGGTAGCGAAAAGGTTACTTATTACAATTCCCTCGGTTATGTAAAAGAAAACGGAAATGTACCTGGCGTAAGCATGAGTCGTTTTAACCTGACCAGTAAAACCTCTTATCAAGTCAACAAAATGTTAAAAATTGGAATGTCTATTTTTGCCAACAGACGCAAGAATAACACATTTATGACTGACACTTACGGACTCATCAACCCAGTATATTATTCACGTATCGCTAATCCTTACTTTGATCCATTTGACGAACAAGGAAACTACCTTTACGATTACGACGTAGTCAAAAGTAGTGAAACAGATGAAAAACAAGGCTTTAATATATTCGAAGAACGAGCAAACACAAATAAAGAATCTGTCACCACAGCCATCAATTCTATCTTTGACGTTCAACTACGTTTTAACGATCAGTGGAAAGTTTATTCACAGATTGGTGTGCAATGGGATCAATTGTCTCAAGAAGAATATGCCGGGATAAACTCATATAATATCAGGAATATACGTGAAAACAATAAATATTGGAAAAATGGCGTACAAACCTATCTTATACCGGAAGGAGGTATGCTTAAAACAACTAATAGCACAACCTCACAACTCACATGGAAAATCCAGGGAGAATACAAAAATACATTCGGTGATATACATGATATACAAATAATGGCCGGCTCGGAAATCCGTAAAAACTGGGTAGACAATCAAGCCTCAACCGGATACGGATATGATCCCAAGAAACTGACATTCCAAAATCTCATATTTAAAGATGAAACACAGGCTAATGATTGGAATCTAAAAACCAAGTCATACAAGGAAAACGCTTTTGCTTCTTTCTTTGCCAATGGTTCATATACTTTAATGAATCGTTATACATTGGGAGGAAGTGTACGCATGGATGGTTCTGATTTATTCGGAGTAGATAAGAAATATCGTTTCTTGCCAATCTATTCGGTAAGTGGCTTATGGCGCTTATCTAATGAATCGTTCATTAGACAATACAAATGGATCGATAATTTAGCCCTTCGTCTTTCTTATGGCTTACAAGGAAATATTGATAAGGGAACCTCTCCATTCCTAGTCGGAAAATATGATAATGTGAGCATTTTACCTGGCTACAGTGAAGAAAACATTATTATCAATAGTGCTCCCAACAGTAAATTACGCTGGGAAAAAACAGCATCTTACAATCTAGGAATAGATTTTTCTGTACTCAATCAAGCCATCAATCTTAGTGTAGATTACTACTATAGAAAAGGAACAGACTTAATTGGTTCTAAAGCATTAGCTTTGGAAAATGGATTCACTAATATGTCTATAAACTGGGCTAGTATGGAAAACAAAGGTGTCGAAATAAACCTGCAAACCCGTAATATCACCACTAAAGACTTCTCTTGGTACACAACTTTCAACTTCGCATATAACCAAAATAAAGTACTAAAAGTACTTACAGATAAAAACCAAGTGACTCCTAGCTTGGAAGGATACCCCGTAGGTGCAATCTTTGCATTGAAAACCAAAGGTATAAACCCCGAGACTGGACAAATCTATCTTGAGAATAAAGAGGGGAAAGCTGTCACTGTAGAAGAATTATTCAGAATGACATCGAATGAAGACGGACTTGGCACTTACCAAATAGGGCCGAATAGTGAAGAACAAAGAGATTTCTACAGTTATATCGGAACGTCAGATGCTCCCTATACGGGCGGTTTTCTAAATACGTTCAATTACCGCAATTGGGAACTGAATTTGAATTTTTCTTATAATTTTGGAGCACACGTAAAAACAACTCCAAGTTATAATGTATCTGACTTAGATCCAGGACGCAATATGAATAGAGACATACTGGATAGATGGACACCGGAAAATAAAACAGGAAAATTCCCTGCATTAGCAACATACAACTACAATCCGGCTGACTACTACTTGTTCAGTACTCGAAATGATATTTACAGGTCATTGGATATCTGGGTGAAGAAGTTAAGCTTCGTACGTTTACAAAATATACGTCTTGCTTACCGGGTTCCATCCGAATGGCTACATAAACTAAGTATCGGAGGAGCAACTGTAGGCTTAGAAGCTCGTAACCTATTTGTTATCAGTTCAAACTACGATAATTATATGGATCCGGAATCAATGGGTAACCTATACTCTACTCCAGTTCCTAAATCTATTACATTCAACCTGAGTCTTAACTTTTAAAAAAAATAGATTATGACAAAGAAAATATATTATATATTCACATTAATAGGAAGCCTACTATTATCTTCCTGTGATAGTTATTTGGACATACAACCAGTAGGCCAAGTAATTCCTAATACATTGGCTGAATACAGAGCTTTATTCACAACAGCTTACAATACTGTACTCAATGACAGAGGAATATGCGAAATCCGAACAGATATCGCAACAATATTACAATCTGATGCCACTTCCAAAAACTCTTTAGGAGATGTTGAGAAATGGAATGATGTAAATCCGAATGCAAGTACGAGACAATTTGGCTGGGCGGCCTATTATACCAATATCTATTATGCTAACGCAATCATTGATAAAAGAGATGAAATATCAGAAGGAAGCCAAGAAGATATTAATCAATTAGTTGGAGAAGCTTACCTTATGAGAGCATATATGCATTTTATATTGGTTAATCTTTATGGACAGCCCTATACAGCTGCCGGAGCATTAGAAACCAAGGCGATTCCTCTAAAACTCAATACTGATTTAGAAGAAATACCATCACGAAACACTGTAAAGGAAATATATACCTCTATATTGTCTGATATAGAAACAGCACGGAAGCTGATTAACAAAAAAGAATGGGAAGTTCAATATTCATACCGTTTTTCAACATTGTCAGTAGACGCAATGGAGTCACGGGTATATTTATATATGGGTGAATGGGCCAAATCTTATGAAGCTTCGGAACGTGTATTAGCTGGAAAATCGACATTAGTGAACTTGAATGATGAAGGAGACAAACTTCCTAATGAATTTACATCCATAGAAATGATCACTGCCTATGAGGTTTTCCCGAATAGCGATTATGCCGGATCACTCCTACTTTACCCTTCATTTTTGCAAGAATATGAGGAAGGAAAAGATCTACGCCCAAACAAGTACTATAAAGTAAATCAAAATGGGAATTATACTTCCAGCAAAAGTGGTGAATCTAAATTCAAATGTACTTTCCGTACCGGAGAACTTTATCTAAATTCAGCCGAAGCTGCTGCACATTTAAACAAATTACCAGAAGCACGTACCCGGCTCTTGAAACTAATAGAGAATCGTTATACATCAGAAGGCTATGAGCAGAAAAAAAATGAAATAAATGCGATGAGCCAAGAAAAGCTAATCACAGAAATTCTGAAAGAACGTGCTCGTGAGCTTGCTTTTGAAGGACATCGCTGGTTTGATTTACGCCGAACTACCCGGCCGGAAATCAAAAAAGTAATTGAAGACGTAACCTACACACTTGTACAAGATGATTCCCGTTACACATTGCGTATTCCACAAGATGCAATTGATGCTAATCCAGGACTTTTAAACTAATAACAGGCATCCTTCATAGAAACTGTCTGACAATAGACTAAAAGAAGCTCTCCTTACCTAAAACGTAAGGGGAGTTTTTTTTAGTCTATCTACTAACCACTTCACATTCTATCTACATATCTCATTCATCGCAACATCTTTATCCCTCAAATATATTGTTCTTTAACAAGAAATCCATATCTTTGTAGCGACTTATTACGATTAATAACGTAGAAGCGTTTAGAATATTATCTCTATTCAGAATCTGGTAAATTCTTTAATTGGGGAGATAATGGCAACTAAGCGTTCACGTCTTTGTTATATACAAGGGCGTGGACTCTGTTGTTCATTTCCCAATAGGTTTACCAGAACCTTGAATAGAATGAACTAACGACGTCCACGCTTCTCTTGTATATAATGGTATCCGGACGCTTACCACACAAACAATAAGAAAAATGAGCAACACTATTACAAAGTTCTTTGCTTCTTTTTTAGCTTATGGGGTAGCTAATAAGAAAAAGCGTTTTTCGGCAATTGGCCGTTTCTCCGAAGGATTGGCTCCCGTTAAAGGAAAAATCCAATGGGGATACATCAATAAAGGATATGACGTTGTCATCCCTCTAATGTATGAACGGGCTTTCTCTTTTAAAGAAGGATTAGGAATGGTAGTACTCAATTCCCAATACGGATTCATCGACCATACCGGACAAATACGGATTCCGTTTAAGTACGCAGCCGCTCACTCGTTTGAGCAAGAATGCGCACGTGTATGCCACGATGGATTATGGGGACTGATTGACAGACAAGGAAACTACATTCTTCCACCGACTTACAGTCAAATAGAACAATTCGCGGAAGGATTAGCCCTCGTCTCGCTACACAACAAAGTAGGATTCATTAATAAGAAAGGAGAAGTTGTCATTCCCTTGAAATATGATAATGGATGCTCTTTCTCTGAAGGATTGGCTGCTGTCTGTATTGAAAGCCAGTCGTCCAAGTGGGGGTATATAAACAAAGACAACCAAGAAGTACTTCCTTTTAAGTACGATATTGCAGAACCCTTTTATAACAACATAGCTCGAGTGGGTCTCTATGGAAAAAGCATGAAAATCAACAAGCAGGGCAGTGAATGTCTATAAAATAACCACTCTACGCATTTATTCATCTCAACACGCGAGGCATTCTGTTCTAAAACATCCCCTTACGAATAACAACGTAAGGGGATTTTTCGTACATTCGAACATGTTAAATCTTTAATACGTAACATTATGATTATCGGAGTACCAAAGGAAATCAAAAACAATGAGAACCGTGTTGGCATGACACCTTCGGGGGTGGCCGAAGTGGTAAAACAAGGGCATCGGGTATTTATCCAACATACAGCGGGAATAAATAGCGGTTTTCCGGATGAAGCATATCAAGCTGTCGGCGCGCATATCCTGCCAACAATAGAAGACATTTACGCCACTGCCGAGATGATCGTAAAGGTGAAAGAACCGATAGTCACCGAATATAACTTAATTAGAAAAGGACAGTTACTATTCACTTATTTCCATTTTGCTTCCGACCGGGAGTTAACTCTTGCCATGCTCTCCAACAAATCAATATGCCTGGCTTATGAAACTGTAGAAGAAGCAGATCACTCATTGCCTTTATTAATTCCTATGAGTGAAGTTGCCGGACGTATGTCTATCCAGGAAGGCGCCCGTTTTCTGGAAAAACCGCAAGGTGGAAAAGGTATTCTTTTGGGAGGCGTGCCAGGTGTTAAACCAGCTAAAGTATTAATTTTAGGAGGGGGAGTTGTAGGTAGCAATGCCGCACAAATAGCTGCAGGAATGGGGGCAGATGTCACTATTACAGATATAAATCTGGCACGTCTGCGCTATTTGAGCGAAACACTGCCGAAGAATGTAAAGACATTGTACGCATCCGAACTAAGAATCAGAAAAGAATTACCGGATGTTGATTTAGTTGTCGGTTCTGTACTGATTCCCGGTGATAAAGCACCACATTTGATTACCAAAGAGATGCTTTCAATGATGCAGCCCGGCACAGTATTAGTGGATGTGGCGATCGATCAGGGAGGATGTTTCGAAACGTCTCACCCGACTACTCACAGCGCACCGACTTATATTGTAGATGGAATTGTTCATTATGCAGTAGCTAATATTCCGGGAGCTGTGCCTTACACTTCCACTCTTGCACTGACTAATGCTACCCTCCCCTACGTAATGGCTTTAGCAAATAAGGGATGGAAAAAAGCCTGCAAAGAGAATCCAGCATTAGCACTCGGATTAAATATCGTAGAAGGAAAAATCGTTTATAAGGCCGTAGCCGACGTATTTGGTTTGAAGTACGAACCTGTCAGCCTATAATTTCACCACAGAGGACACAGAGGACACAGAGTTCTTCTCTCTCTTTCCGTAAGTAAAACAGAGCGATAAATACGATTCTCAATACGTGAGACTCTGTGTTACTAAAAAGATTAAACCTCTGTGTCCTCCGTGTCCTCTGTGGTGAAATAGAAATTATCATTTATCTTTCAAACAAATATTTCTTCTCCACCGCCTGCCAATAAGACTCAACCAATTCGTTCATCACCTCTGCCACCGACTGTCGACGGGATATTATTGCCGAAACCTGACCTATCTCCAGTTCACCTTCTTCCAAGTCTCCTTCAAACATACCTTTCTTTGCACGTCCTTTTCCTAGCAAGCTTCGTAATTCTTCAGCAGAAGCACCACTATCTTCAGCCTTCTCCACCGCCTCGCGGAAAGCATTCTTTACCAAACGCGTCGGAGCCAGCTTTTTCAATAACAACTTAGTATCTCCTTCACCAAGACTCAAGCAATAATCCTTAAATACCGGACTCGCTGAACTCTCGTCAGTCAGAGCAAAACGGGTTCCTATCTGCACACCTTCGGCTCCCAATACCATAGCAGCCAGTATTCCTTCTCCTGTGCCGACACCTCCTGCAGCTATCAAAGGCAATGTTGTAGCCTCACGTACAGCGGGAATCAAACAGAAAGTCGTTGTCTCTTCGCGTCCATTATGCCCTCCGGCTTCAAACCCTTCTGCCACTACCGCATCTACTCCGGCCTCCTCACATTTTACAGCAAAACGGGAAGAAGAAACAACATGAACAACCGTTATTCCACGCTCTTTCAACCACCCAGTCCACGTTTTCGGATTTCCGGCAGAGGTAAAAACAATCTTCACTCCCTCTTCCACCACAATATTCATAATCTCTTCTATCTGAGGATACATCAAAGGAATGTTTACACCAAAAGGCAATTTCGTGGCCGCATTGCATTTACGGATATGCTCGCGTAAAGTCTCCGGATGCATGGAACCGGCACCGATCAATCCCAGTCCACCGGCATTACTCACAGCAGAAGCAAGACGCCAACCGCTGCACCACACCATACCACCTTGAATAATAGGATATTGAATACCCAGAAGAGAAGTAATTCTATTCATAACCAATAATTTATCTATGTGTTAATAGGTTGACATGAGCGCATTGCTACATCAACACATCATTATAACGCCTTCAACGGGCAATCTGTTCAATTGGTTTATTTATCAATACAGTGGTAGAATCTCCATAAGTTCTCAACACTTCCAATGTGCGGGCACGGTTATCCCGTCCCGTCTTATTCCAAAAATCTTTTGTAAAGACAGCCATCAGGTCAAGTCCGCCGATAGTTCCACCATTGATATACACTCCACTCCCACCAAACAAGGGAATAGGTGCATCCATCACTACCGCGTTCACCATCATTCCGTTAGCACGTTCACCCAACTGGCGGAAACGCACCCCACTCGCCTGTATCTCATCCAACGACTTACGCATTCCTTTTGCCATCGGATTGCGTGCCCAGTTTGAATAAGATCTTTGATGGCGTATCTCGTAGAAAGGATCACCCCGCCAGGTATTTTTATTGATCTTTATCTTCTTCTGATAGATGGGATCCCAGTTATAGCGGGTATTTGCTTTATATGGCATCAGAGTCAACATCACTTTCGGTTTAGGCAATGCTTCAGGAAGCGATTCGTCAGGCATCATCCAGCTTTTCTCCTCCGACATCCGGGGAGTACCCACTGCGCTTCCGAAATCAATCGACTTCACAGCATCCATATTTAAATGCAACTCCTGGTCACTCTCCAGCAATTTCTTTAAATGCAAAGAATCTTGTGCCGTCCATACTTGCGCATATGCAAATACAGCGATCAGACACAGTGCCATTGTTGTTATAAACCGTTTCAATCCATCCATCCTTTTTACTCTTTCATTACCTATATTTCGGAGCACTTCATATACATTTTGCACGTATGAGAAGCTATCTTTTGAGCGTAATAATCCCCCTGTCAGCAGCAAAAGACTACTGATACAAACAAATGTTCCCACATGAATGTTTCCTATTTTTTACTTTCCGAAGGCTCCTCCCCCTTTATTACCACCAACGATAACCCGATCCACAAAGCGGCTCATCGTAGCACGGATCAATTGTCCATCTCGTTTTCGGATATTGGCGTTCTTCCCACCAACTACGATAACAAGCGGCTGCATCGAGTACTTCCTCATCGGTCAGGAAATAGATTGCTTCATAATTTTCAGCATTCGCCAATACCATTTTACAACCTAATGACGGAGGTGTGCCCTGACGGATAGATTCAATCACCCAAAGCATACACTCACCCAACCGAATCTTACCGTTGTTCATATTGTAAACCGACGGAAAAGAAGGGATAATAGTCAGATCTTCCGCATATTTTAAAAGTTCGGGAATGTCCTCTTCCGTGAAATGAGGAACTTCCACTACTCCTTTATCATTCTTCATCTTATACGTACCCGCCTTCAATTGTTTCACAAAAAGGGCAACGTCCGGATTGTTATAATCCATTTCTTCGCTGGTGCATCCTGTAAAAGATACAATCAGGCAAACAGCCATCCACAGCATTAGTAGTGTTTTTTTCATTTTCATAAGGATTAATACGTCATGCGAAGTCCGCAAAGTAAATTAAAATTAGTCGGCCGTTTCGTTCGTACCGTAGCCAATTTCGAATCTGTCTTGAAATGATGCGAAACTCCGGGTTCGGCAAAAACAGCAAGTCGGTCATTAATCTTATAGTTGATTCCAATACCGGCAGTCACTGCCAGCTGGATAGGTTCTTCTTTAAAACTGTTGTCCGGTGCACCGGCAATACATTTATCGGCTATTCCTCCCACAGTAGCATAAAGGTCAACTTTCTTCGTATCTACCAACGTCACGTTCACTTTAACGGGGATTCCCAGATAGTGCAAGTGCTGCCCTGCAGAACGGAGGTTCGAATAGAGCAGTCCGGTTTCTATGCCGAGAAAATCGTTCAACTTACGTTCTACCGTCACCCCTGCGGAAACCGGCATTTTATAAGTACCATTATCTGCCGGAAGTGCTGTACCCACTTGAACTTTCATCGCCCAGCGATGCTTTTTCACTGCTTTGGGTTGAGACATATCGACATTCGACTGTTCTTCCGGAGCGACAGATGACTCTGTATTACCGTTTGTTGCCTGCCAATAACCATTATGCCCCTGATTAGCATATTGGTTGCCATTTCCCGTAGAAGTAGTGGAAGAAAAAGAAAACGACATGGAGAAAGTGATAGAAAGAGAATCTTCTTCCTCTGTATATTGCGACAGCATACCGTAAGATTTCGGAGCCGGTTTCGGCAACACCGGTTCTACCGGCAGCGGTAACTGATTGACGCGTATTCCATCTCCATCCATCTGTCCTCCATTCGTCACGGCTATCTTTGTAAATGCTTCTTCCATATCTTCCTTTGGAGAGAAATACAAGAAAGTAGCCGACGAGGCTGCCAAAACGAGCAATACAGACGCCGCAGCCGCCACACGGAAGAGCAGAATCCGGCGACGATGCTGGCAAGCCACAGGAATTTCCTGCGAGAGCTCTTCCCAAAAGCCATCCCGTACACTCATCCCAGCATCAGCGAGACGTGTGCGAAACAGATCGGTTATTTCATCATTTTCTTTCTTCATGATTCCTATACTCTTTAATTCTTTTTGCTAACAAATATTTGGCCCGGTGCAACTGCGAAGTAGATGAATGCTCTTTAATGTGAAGCATCTTGGCTATCTCCTTGTGCGATTTCTCTTCAAACACATAAAGGTTGAAAACGGTTCGGCAACCATCCGGCAATTCGGCAATAAAAGCCATCAACTGCTCTTCGGAGATTCCAGCCCCTCCTCCCGAATCCGATATATCCGGTATATCGGGAAGCTGCTCTTCATGCACTACCAACTGACTGACTCGTTTCTCCCGTCGCAGGAAATCGAGTGATTGAGTGACCATCACCCGGGTGATCCATGTACAGAGTGAAGACTCACCCCGGAACGAGAAGTTGGTAAAAATCTTGATGAAACCGTCATGCAGTACATCATGCGCCGCATCCATATCGCCCGTATAGCGGAAACATACCGCCAGCATCTGTTTGGAATAGAGGGTGTAAAGTTCCTTTCGGGCTGAATCCTTTCCTGCCCGACAGCCCTTTATCAGTTCTATCTCGTTTTCCAAAGTCAATTACTTTTTTTAAAATCGAACGTATGTCTGCGTCGTTTGCTTATTAGACGCGAGAATTTGAGGAATGCTGCAAGGAATATTGCTAAAAGAAGTTAAAGAATACGATTCACCACAGAGGACACAGAGTACACAGAGGAACAATGATAGGAAATTCTTCCTATAAAATAAGTTTAAATCCTCTGTGTACTCTGTGTCCTCTGTGGTGAAAAAAAAATCAGCACGCTTTGAAACTCATGTCCAGTCCTTTCACTGAATGAGTCAAAGCTCCTACAGAGATGAAGTCTACGCCACATTCGGCATAGTCGCGGAGCGTATCAAAGGTGATACCACCCGAAGATTCAGTTTCGTATTTACCTGCCACCATCTCTACTGCTTTCTTTGTCATTTCGGGAGTGAAGTTATCAAACATGATACGGTCTACTCCACCGAGATCAAGAACTTGCTGCAGTTCGTCGAAGCTGCGGACTTCTATTTCTATTTTCAGGTCTTTGCCTTTTTCCTTGCAATATTCTTTGGCACGGGTGATGGCTTTGTCGATACCTCCAGCAAAGTCCACATGATTGTCTTTCAGAAGAATCATGTCGAACAAACCAATACGATGGTTTACTCCGCCACCGATTTTCACTGCCATTTTTTCAAGGATACGCATACCGGGAGTTGTCTTGCGGGTGTCAAGCACACGGGTATTTGTGCCTTCCAACACCTTTGCATATTTACGGGTCATTGTTGCAATACCGCTCATACGCTGCATCACGTTCAACATCAGGCGTTCGGTTTGAAGCAAAGATTGCACTTTTCCTTCCACTACCATTGCTACGTCACCCGGTTTCACTTCTGTTCCGTCATTGATAAACACTTCCACTTTCATGGTAGGATCGAAACGGTTGAAGATTTCTTTAGCAACTTCGATGCCAGCCAACACACCGGCTTCTTTGATAAGCAATTTTGATTTTCCCATTGCCGTAGCGGGAATACATGAAAGGGTGGTATGATCACCATCACCTATATCTTCTGCAAAAGCAAGATCGATCAACTTGTCGATCAGTTCTTTTTCCTTATTCATTGATCTTGTCAATTCTTATTTGATGTATTAAATATTGATTCTGCACTTTCTTCAGGAAACAGTTCACACGAAAGTTCCCATTAGTAGTAGCCAACGTACCGATAACGAAACTTGATTCATCCCGTTTTCCCTGATGGTTCACGTTAAATCCGCTGACTTTATTCTTCGTAAAGAATTCCTGCATGGTAGCTGTTGCTTTCTGTTTGTCAACGTTTGTCGAGCGACCTTGGAGCACCAAGTTTACCTTGTCCCCCATATACTTACTCAGCTCTTGCGAGCTTCCTCTTTTAAATGCCGTTATCACTCCTGCCGGTATCTCCTGCGCCATCAGCAACGAGAGAGAAAGAAGCAAAGCGGTCATTCCTGCAAGCACTCGTTTTTTCATAAATACAAGCTTTTAAGTTGAAGTTTAAAGCTTTAAACTTTCAACTAATGATAGGCAAAGGTAAGCATTAATTGCAGAATAACATAAAAAATGCCTATTTTTGTGCAATAATCAGAATTGTAAACGTATGAAAACAACCCTGCTCGTCGTAGGACGAACCGTAGAACAACACTATATAACTGCGATCAACGACTATATCCAGCGTACTAAACGCTATATCACTTTCGATATGGAAGTGATCCCCGAACTGAAAAACACCAAGAGCCTTTCAATGGAAGTGCAGAAAGAAAAGGAAGGGGAACTGATACTGAAAGCTCTTCAACCGGGCGACGTGGTGGTATTGCTCGATGAGCACGGAAAAGAAATGCGTTCTCTGGAGTTCGCCGAATATATGAAGCGGAAAATGAACACGGTCAACAAACGACTGGTATTCATTATCGGAGGGCCTTATGGCTTTTCTGAAAAAGTTTATCAAGTGGCACACGAAAAGATTTCAATGTCCAAGATGACTTTCTCACATCAGATGATCCGGCTGATATTCGTTGAGCAGATTTATCGGGCGATGACTATATTGAATGGAGGGCCGTATCATCATGAATAGTAACTTATCTCATATACTATTATAAACGAGACAAAATAGACTTTTTAATTTCGTCCCAAGATACATCCACAAACATATAAGGCATTGGCTCCTCCTCCGCATCTTCAAAATAAGCTAAACTTTTCATAGCCATAAAAGAAGATGAGTCAGGATATTTTTGAGAATAGAAATCCAACAGATTTTTCAATGAATACTTTTTCAACAAAAAGTATTCATTGAAAAATCTTTTTTAGTACCTCTCCCTTCAATAGCAGTAATTTTCATTGCCGCAATATCTCTAGGACTTGCCAAACGTATCCCATCTTTATATACGACATCATCAAGCCAAGGATAAGTATAGTTCACGATATCTATTTTAACCTCATTCAATACGTAAATGTGTATATTCTTAGAATCATTTAAGATAGTCAGTGTCCCAAGTGTTCGCAAAGCTTCCTTCAAATCTTGAGAATCTACATTAATCTGACCAAAAAAATCCAAATCGACCGACTTTCGATGTCCTAATTGCAAAGCTAATGCAGTACCACCGACTAGACGAGTATTACAAAGTACAGGTAACTGTTGCAACTGTTTTAAAAGTTCCAGTGTTGTGGATTCGACCGTTGATAAGTGTAACATCTAAATTGTTCTTTAGGAGTTTGTGAAATGGCAGAAAGATAAGCTAAAGCCCGAGGCTCCAATTCACGAAACCCTTTAGCTATTTCGACGATTCTCCCAAGTCCATAATATTGTTTTACAATATTCCAATCTTGCAACATACCATATTCAAGCACTCTCTTTATTATATATTGTGAATGCTTCTCCATATCCAAATCATCTTTATTGACATCCCAAAAAAGATATGTTGAAAATCGAGTAATATATTCTTCCATTATCTATCGTATTGCAATCCTTAATATGACAAAGATAAAAATAAAAAATGAATCGAACGCAAGCTAATAGCTATATTTCACAAAACTGTATTATTCTCTTCTTCATAGATTTTATTAAAAACTCTACAAAGTTTTTTTTCATCCGCAATTAGTTGACGAAGTTCTGCCAACCGTCCGGCATTATCCGATTGGGATATCCACAACTTCAGATACCCTCCTTCTGCATATTTATCAGTAAGATGTTTCCGAAAACGGGCGTATTGCTCTTCTTTATCCATCTCCGGATAATGAGACAGCCCATATTGTACGGTACGACGTAAAGTGACTTCGGGATCAATAATTCGGTCAGCCTCGGCAACAATCATCCCATAGATTGTTCTGGGAGCCTGTTTATTAGAAGCCCGATGATCTTCTATCGCCTCTTTCATCTGCAACAGCTGCTCATCCGTAAACCAACGCCGCAAAGTTTCGTCCGCTAGCAACACTTTGCCGGAGGTTATATGATGAAATTCACGTCCTTCGTATAATCCCAGGTCATGATAAGCAGCAATGACATAAACCATCGAATAATCGACTTCATAATGTGCCGCTAATTTCAGACTTTCCTCCATAACCTTTTCTACATGGTCTATTTGATGCGCTTTATCAAAGTTAGCGTATTGAGGGATAATACTTTGCCGAACATAGTTTTGCAATTCAACAGGCACATGATGAGTCATATTCGATATTTTTAGCAAGTGAATTCCTTTATTTTTATTATTCCCGATTCATCAAACGATGTTCCGCCATCTGTTCGAACTTTGTTCCCGGACGACCATAATTGGCATACGGATAAATGGAAATACCACCGCGAGGAGTAAATATCCCGGTTACTTCTATGTATTTGGGATTCATCAACCGGATAAGGTCCTTCATAATGATATTTACACAATCTTCATGAAAGGCTCCATGACTGCGGAAACTGAAAAGATAGAGTTTCAAACTCTTGCTTTCCACCATTTTTATATCAGGAATGTAGCTGATACGTATTTCGGCAAAGTCCGGCTGTCCGGTAATAGGACACAGACTTGTGAACTCCGGGCAGTTGAAACGTACCCAGTAATCATTTTCAGGATGCTTATTATCAAAGGCTTCCAGTACTTCAGGAGCATAATCTTGCTTATACTCGGTTTTTCTTCCTAACAAGGAAAGTTGGTCTTTTAATTCAGTCATTGCACTCGTTAACTACAACCTCTACCCTAAACAAAAAAATGCATTTCCTCTTTCACCTATCACCGTCCAGTCTCAAACGCTTTATTCATCGAGGTTTCAGTGGTGAAAGATTCATTTTACAACCTATCACCGCATCTATCACCTATCACCATCAACTCTTAGCCCACGTTTGCTTTCTCCTCATCTTACTTGTTACGGTGAGTTTCATTGCCTGAAACAATGTGTTTCCCGTGCTGAAACAAAGTGTTTCATTACTTGGAACAAACTGTTTCAAGCCTTGAAACTATAGTTTCAAGCGTTAGAAACTTTAGTTTCCTACCGTTGAAACTCTAGTTTCTCACCGATGAAACAACAGTTTCATGCTGTTGAAACTAATCTAAGCCTATACGTTCCGGATAGAAGCTACTACCATTTATTAATTAGAACGTACCGGTGACAGCAAGTAGTGACAGCAAAATATCAAATTTAGCTGCTGTCACTACTTGCTGTCACAGACTAGACATTTCATAATCAAGCACTTACCTACAACAATGTGACAGATGACAACAAAAAATGCATTTTAATCTCTATGTAGAGATATTATTGATTCTTACTTTTTAAATATTTCTCCAATCCCTCCCGACGTAGTGTACAAGCCGGACAGTGTCCACAACCATCTCCCTGAACGCCATTATAGCAAGTCAGAGTCTCGGTGCGAATCAGTTCCAGCACTCCCAGTTCGTCGGCCAATGCCCATGTTTCTGCCTTATCAATCCACATCAAAGGGGTATGAATCACAAATTGTTCATCCATAGCCAGATTGAGAGTTACATTAAGAGACTTGATAAAGGCATCACGGCAGTCGGGATAACCGCTGAAATCCGTTTGAGAAACTCCCGTTACCAAATGATTAATACCACGTTCACGGGCATATACTGCCGCGATACTTAGAAAAAACAGATTACGTCCCGGAACAAAGGTATTGGGAACGCTATCTGCTGGTTTTTCCTGATCCATCACCATCGTAGTATCGGTCAATGAATTGTGACCTAACTGTCCGATAAAGGAAACATCCATCACATCAAATTCCACTTCTGCTTTCCGGGCTATCTCCCGTGCAAGCTCCACCTCTTTCTGATGCTTCTGACCATACAGGAAACTCAAGGCATATACTTTCTTAAAGTTGCGTTTTGCCCAAAACAAACAAGTAGTAGAGTCCTGTCCACCGCTAAACACAACCAATGCTGCTTCTCTATTCATATTCTATCTTAAATATCTTTGATTTTCAACACATTATAGGAGATATCGGTATCATACACATCACTACCGTCTACCTTCTTAATGGCTTTCACTACACGGATTGTCACCGGAAGGATCATAACTTCATACATGGATTTCAGCACAATCTGAATCCCCATCATGATAAGCAGTTCTTTCCAAGCAATGATTCCGCCAAAAGCTACCGGGAAGAAAATCAGTGAATCGGCAGTCTCACCTACTACAGTAGACCAGATGGCACGGGCCGAAAAGTTACGTCCCTGACTGGCTACTTTCATCTTACTCATCACATACGCATTGAGAAATGAGCCTACCAAAAAAGCCATCAGACTGGCAACCACGATACGAGGCGCCATGCCGAATACAAAATCAAAATGTTCTTCACCCTCCCAGAAAGGAGCAGCCGGAATGGCAACAGCTATCAACCCAAGAGCAACCACGAAGAAGTTCATGGCAAAACCGCTCCAAATGATGAGCCGCGCTTTCTTGAATCCCCAAACTTCGGCGATACAATCATTAATAATATAAGAAATAGGAAAAACTAATAATCCGGCTGTCACGGTCAGACTACCCACCTGGATTACTTTTGTTTCAAGAAGATTGGCTGCAATGAGACAGACATTAAACAGAATGCCCAGCAGCATAAAGGGTACAGATACTTTCTCTTTCATTATTCCTGTTTTTTACGTGGTGTTCTAGAATACACGACCGCTATTCACGGCATCATACTTTATTTTTATCTTTCGGGGGCAAAGGTATAAGAAAAAAGCGAGAGGGCAAAAAGAAAAGAACAACATTTTAAACACCTATCTTTTTCTACTCATACTATAATCGTTTTGAAATAAGTCAAGTCATAAAAAAACAGGCACGGATTACACGGATTTCACGGTTTTAAGAGATTGGATAGACTATTAAAAACCGTGTTAATCCGCGTAATCCGTGCCTAAAATATATTCCTTATCGTACCATTTAAAGTAATTTTTGGTGCAATTGTCCGGCTTGTTCATCTGCAACAGTATATAAAAGTGTCCCAACTTATTTTTTAGCGATTACTTATTTTCTATGAGATTGACAAAAAACGACCTTTTCATATCCTTTCTTCTCGAAAAAATATTTATATTTGCAGCGAGGATTGGACCATTATTGACAGCCAATCTTCATGTTTTAGGACATTTAATTTATCTTATTAGAAAAGTCGCGTTTTCGAAACAGAAATCAAAATTAGATGTCCGCACTGAACTTATATCCAAATTAAGACATATAAGTACAGGTGCGGGCATACTATATTCGATTTCTGTGGGCTCGCGCGACTGCCTCTAGTAAGGAATATATGTATCGTCCGTGCCTCTTTATTTATTATAATCCGGCTGCGGCGCATACACTAAAAAAACAAATTGAGGTATGACAACAAAACAATGGATTGGCATTGAAGAAGCCGCAGAGAAGTATCAAGTATCTATCAGACGTATCAATACGTGGTGCAAAAGACAGGAAATTACTTTCACAGAAATTGACCATTACCTGATGCTGGATGAAAACAGTTTGCTGGAATGTATCGAACGAAACACACAGCTTGCCCTTACAAATGAAGAGTTTGAACGACGCAAAGAAAAACTCATAAGAGAAAACGAAGAAAATCTATTTATTCTCCAATCATTAGCGCCACTAACCCCAATGATGCGTCTGATAATAAAAGAACTTGCCGGAATGATTCAAAATGAAAACAGAAGACGCATGTTCCTGTTTGTCACACTGGAAGGTAATTTCAAAAAATATGCAGAAGAATCCTGCCAAGATTTCTTTTATATTCGAAGAGAGTTTCAGATACTTATTCGGGATATTCAATCCCGAATCGGATTTCTAAAGACATACAAAGACGAAATGACGTATCTCAAAGCGGCACTGCGACTATACGAAATGAACTTCGGCAGAAATCTATTCAGCAAGAATAGTTTAGAAAAGGAAAGTCCGGCAGCCCGGGAAAAGAAAAATGCCATCCACCTGCTCAATACTCCTATTCGTGACTTTGAGTTTGACCCAAGATCAAGTCGGGTGCTAGGCGAAAACGGTGTACAGACACTTCGGGATTTATTAAAAATCACCTATAAATACGGATGGAATAGAATAAATAAACTACCGAACATTGGTCCGACCTCACTAAATAAGTTAATCAACCGACTGAAACAGTTGAATATCCTTGATGATGAAGAAGGGTGCTATCTCTATAAATATTTGGATGAATGAAAACAATCATGAAATTTCCCTAACATCGAAATCCTTTTAGTCGCTCTGTTGTTCTAAGTGGATGTTTAATCAAAAAATATATCATGGAACATCAAGTCTTCTTATCGGTTACTACGGTGGGAAGACTGTTTTTTAACTATTTCGGAGAGCGAAAATATAAAATTGTTTTATCTTTGAAAAAGAAAGCTTCAACAAGCTCCAGTTGTTCGGAGTTTCCGAACAACTAAGGCGATATCTATGCTACTGCCGTGGATTTATCCCTATGTTGAAGATAGTATTAAAACGTTGATGGACGGCATTCAGCAGAAAATAAACAAGCCTCCCCATCAGTCGTCGTATTCTGACAGGAAGGCTCATCACTTTGACCTTAAAACACATCACTCAATCAGACATCTGCATCAGGAGGAAAAATCTTTCAGTTCCTCTTTCAACCGCTTACGGATGAAAAACAAACGGCTCTTTACCGTTCCCATCGGCAATCCTAATTTTTCGGCAATTTCTCGATACTTAAATCCGGCAACAAACATCTGAAAAGGAACTTTCATTTCTTCCGGTATGGAATGTATCACCCGATACAGTTGTTTCATATCATACGTAAACTCAAACCTGTCGGCATCTTCATCCTCGATCAAATGTTGCTGATTGATAGAATAACTGTCATCAATCAGATTCATTTCGCGAACTGTACGACGATAGTTATTGACAAAAATATTACGCATAAGCGTATACATCCATCCTTTCAGATTCTTACTATATGTAAACTTTTCACGATTATCCAATGCTTGCAACACACAGTCCTGAACCAAATCATTGGCAGAGTCACGATCTGCCGTCAATTTATATGCGAAGCGATGCAAATCCGGTTGTATCGCCAATATTCCTTTAGTAAAATCCACTTTTTCCATCATCGTATTTCTTTTATCTAATTAGTACGATACAAAGATCCGCTTTTTTAGAATCATTATAAATAGCAATTCTTCCGATTAGTTTGGCTATTTTTCCTTTGCCCCTCTCAACCATTTCTTTTTTTAGTTGTTCATTGGGCATTCACCTAAAACTTAACTGATAATGAGAACAAGCTTTAAAATGGTAGCCATGCTACTGGGGATAGGAATTTTTCCCCTCTGTGCTCATGCACAAAAGAAAGTAATCATCGAAGATGAAGAACCCAATTCCATCATGTTTGTTTCGAAGAACAAAGCAGGAGATGAAATCATCCGAATCATGAACGACCGTTCGCAGATGCGTTTCCACGACCCGAATGCTCCCCGCTTCCTGCTCACCGACCAGAAAGGGAAATTTGCCCTGGGCATCGGAGGATATATCCGTGCAACGGCAGAGTATGACTTTAACGGTATCGTAAATGATGTCGATTTCTATCCGGCATTGATTCCACAACGCGGAAGCGGCAATTTTGCCAAGAATCAATTCCAGATGGACATCACCACTTCTACCCTATTCCTCAAACTGGTAGGACGTACGAAACATCTGGGAGACTTCGTTGTCTACACAGCCGGGAACTTCCGGGGTGACGGAAAAACCTTTGAATTGCAGAACGCTTATGCGCAATTCCTCGGTTTCACGATCGGATACAGCTACGGTTCGTTCATGGACCTCTCCGCACTGCCTCCTACCATCGACTTTGCAGGTCCTAACGGGTCGGCATTTTACCGCACCACGCAATTGAGTTATATGTACGATAAGTTGAAAAACTGGAAATTCGGTGTTTCAATGGAAATGCCTTCAGTAGACGGTACAACCAACAATGACTTGTCTATCAACACCCAACGGATGCCGGACTTCGCCACTTCCGTACAGTATAACTGGAATAGTAGCAGTCATGTTAAATTAGGTGCTATAGTCCGTAGTATGACTTACTCAAGTAACGTACATGAGAAAGCCTATTCCGCCACCGGATTCGGGTTGCAAGCATCTACAACATTCAATATTACCAAGAAATTACAGGCATTCGGACAGTTTAATTATGGAAAAGGTATCGGATCTTACCTGAACGATTTAAGTAATCTGAACGTAGATATCGTTCCCGATCCTGATAATGAGGGAAAAATGCAGGTTCTCCCGATGCTGGGATGGTATGCAGGGTTGCAATATAACCTTTGTCCGAGCATCTTTATATCCGGCACATATAGTTTATCCAGACTTTATTCTGAAAACGGATATCCAAGTGAAAATCCGGAATCCTATCGGAAAGGACAGTATTTAGTGGCTAATGCTTTCTGGAATGTAAGCAATAACCTGCAAGTGGGCGTAGAATATTTAAGAGGATGGCGTACTGATTTCAGTTCTTCAACCCGCCACGCCAACCGGTTGAATATGCTGGTACAGTATTCTTTCTAAACTAACATAGAACAGTAAAACAAAAAAGCCGTCTCGAACATGGTGTCGAGACGGCTTTTCTATACATATAAAGGATTAGAAATCTAGAACTTATAGTTCACACTCACACCAAATACTTTATTGGTACGGCTATAAACGTCTTTATCAATAGATGCACCTAATCCACGTACATTTTCTTTAGTGTAATCACTATACGTAGTCCAGAAATAAGCAACATCAAGGCTCAATGCCTGCGTGAAATTAATACGGCCTCCGAAACCAACTGAATAAGAATCACAAGAAAAACTTGTATCTGATTGGAAAGCATCGCTCAATCCGTAGTCTGTTTTCTGATAACCTCCACTGACTGTGAACAGTTTATTGATATCCCATTCGACACCCGCCAAGTACTCGTGTGTACCATGTCTCAGTGTTTTCTGCTTACCATCCGCCATACCGGCATTCTTATCATCAAAGAAGTGATATTCTACCGAAGCCCTCAATGATGGCAAGATCTCATAACTTGCAGCTAAAGAAAGCATAGCAGGAAGATCACTCGGAGTGTTCACACCATTCTGATAAGGTGCCATAAAATCTGCGGCAGCAGCTGGAGCAATTATTTCATGTGTATCATTCTCAATATTCATATTGGCTTTGAACTCATACTTTGCAGCCAGATTCAACTTACCGAACTTAGCATCAATACCAATAATCGGTGTCAATCCCCAACCTGTCTGATCACAGTCCAGTTTAAGTTTCGCATCATTCAGCTGCTGCGATTTTTGCAATGCTGCCTGTTTTGCCTCATCTAAAGACATACCGCCAAGCATAAGTTGTTTTACGATCTCAGCACCCAACTGTTCTGCTACACCCTCTTTCAAATTGATATCAAGGAAACCTTTATAGCCACCCGTAAAATAATTCATACGTGCACCAGCAAAAACAGCGAAGTGCTCATTAATTTTATAGCTTGCTCCTAATTGAAAACCATAAATATACTGACGACCTTCCATAGCTGAATTGATAGTATATTGATTAGGAGTCAACATCCCCTGACCTATTGTATTTACCAGACTAATAGCAGCCGCATCAAACATAGGTAAGCCTTTATCAAATGAAGCTTTTCCGCCACCACCTACAATGGCAAAGCTACCGGAAAACGCCCAGTCACCTTTCTTATATACAGCATGTATGGAAGGAATAACGGGAGCAGAAGCCTTTCCTTCATACTTACGCACGGTAGTTTGTCCATCCAAGGTCCATAAAGGACTTGTTGCAGCAATATCACGGGTTTGATATGCACTTTGAATTGTAAGTGCTACTTGAAGACCATCTTTGGGAAGAAATGCCAGTCCGGCAGGATTACTATAAACTCCATCAACATCGATGGAAGCGCCGCGGGCTAACATACGTAAGAAAGCAGCATTCTGATTCGTATTGGTTAGATAATCTCCGGCAAAAGTTGGAATTGAAACGATCAACATTGCAAGACCAATCAACGAAATTTTTCTCATCTAAATCTTTTTTAAAATTATTTCGGCGCAAAGATATAACAATATTGCACAGGGAGCATATATTTGTGCATTTATTTTCATTTACCCACCATTTTAATTGAAAAATCAAACTGTTTCTAATGAAACAATCTGTTTTTCGAATGATGGATTGATTAAACAAATTCACCTGTTCCAACGTTTAAATATTATATAATTTATAGAATAATATTATGGCCTATACAATTGCATTTTTCGGCACAAAGCCTTATGATGAGTCCTCTTTCAATGACAAAAACAAAGAGTTCGGGTTTGAGATACGCTACTACAAAGGGCATCTGAATAAAAACAACGTACTACTGACACAAGGAGTAGATGCTGTCTGTATCTTTGTGAACGACGTTGCCGACGCAGAAGTAATCCGTGTGATGGCAGCCAACGGAGTAAAACTATTGGCACTACGCTGTGCCGGATTTAATAATGTAGATTTAGATGCTGCCGCCGCTGCCGGAATTACCGTAGTACGGGTTCCTGCCTACTCTCCTTATGCCGTTGCAGAGTACACCGTAGCTCTTATGTTATCGCTAAACCGGAAAATTCCCCGTGCTTCCTGGCGTACCAAGGACGGCAATTTCTCCCTGCACGGCCTGATGGGATTCGACATGCACGGAAAAACAGCAGGCATCATCGGCACAGGAAAAATAGCGAAAATACTGATTCACATCTTAAAAGGGTTTGGAATGAACGTATTGGCTTACGACCTCTATCCGGACCATAACTTCGCCCGTGAAGAACAAATAGTTTATACTTCATTGGACGAACTATATCACAATTCGGATATCATCTCCTTACATTGCCCGCTCACCGAAGCGACCAAATACCTGATTAATGACTACTCTATCAGCAAAATGAAAGACGGAGTAATGATTATCAATACCGGCCGTGGACAGCTGATTCATACCAACGCACTGATCGAAGGATTGAAGAACAAAAAAATAGGTTCTGCAGGACTGGACGTATATGAGGAAGAAAGTGAATACTTCTACGAAGATCAATCCGACCGTATTATCGACGATGATGTACTTGCCCGTTTGCTTTCGTTCAACAATGTAATCGTCACTTCTCATCAAGCTTTTTTCACACATGAAGCGATGGAGAATATTGCTGCGACCACCCTGCAAAACATAAAAGATTTTATCAAACATAAGCCTTTGCTAAATGAAGTGAAGAAATAAAACTTTTAAGCTCCTTTCTTTGTTTACAAAACATATAAACAAATAAGAGAAAGGACAGATTTTATGAAAAAAGTAATACATAAAGCAGATACAAGAGGACATTCCCAGTATGACTGGTTGGATAGTTACCATACTTTTAGTTTTGACGAATACTTCGACTCCAATCGTATCAACTTCGGTGCCCTTCGCGTATTGAATGATGATAAGGTTGCACCCGGAGAAGGTTTTCAGACTCACCCGCATAAGAATATGGAAATCATCTCCATCCCTCTGAAAGGACATCTGCAACATGGAGACAGCAAGAAGAACAGCCGCATCATTACTGTTGGAGAAATTCAGACAATGAGTGCCGGAACGGGAATCTTCCACAGTGAAGTGAATGCAAGCCCTGTAGAACCGGTAGAATTCCTGCAGATCTGGATTATGCCGAGAGAACGGAACACCCGTCCCGTTTACCAGGATTTCAGCATTGCAGAACTGGAACGTCCGAATGAACTGGCAGTCATCGTATCTCCCGACGGCAGTACACCTGCTTCCCTTTTACAAGACACCTGGTTCTCAATCGGTAAAGTTGAAGCCGGAAAGAAACTAGGTTATCATATGCATCAAAGTCATGCAGGCGTCTATATTTTCCTCATTGAGGGAGAAATTGTAGTAGACGGCGAAGTGTTGAAACGCCGCGATGGTATGGGTGTTTACGATACCAACAGTTTCGAACTGGAGACACTGAAAGATTCACATATCCTATTAATAGAAGTACCTATGTGATTCCATCATTAGAAATTAAGAACTAAAAACAGCCAGATAATCTTATGGCGAAATTAAACATAGCAGATATCCGACAGGAATATACGAAAGGCGGGTTGCGGGAAAGTGAACTTCCCGGCGACCCGCTTTCGCTTTTCAATCGTTGGCTACAAGAAGCAATTGAGGCAGAGGTGGACGAACCGACTGCAGTCATTGTAGGAACCGTATCTCCCGAAGGGAGACCGTCTACCCGTACCGTATTATTAAAAGGGCTCCATGATGGAAAATTTGTCTTTTATACCAATTACGAAAGCCGTAAAGGCAGGCAATTGGCACAAAATCCGTATATCTCCCTCTCTTTTGTGTGGCACGCCCTCGAAAGACAAATACATATAGAGGGAATAGCGACGAAAGTTCCTCCGGAAGAATCGGATGAATATTTCCGGAAACGTCCTTATAAAAGCCGGGTCGGTGCACGAATTTCTCCTCAAAGTCAACCTATAATAAGCAGAATGCAATTAATACGGTCTTTTGTCAGGGAGGCAGCCCGGTGGATCGGTAAAGAAGTGGAAAGACCTGATAATTGGGGCGGATACGCCGTTACCCCCACAAGGATTGAATTCTGGCAAGGACGTCCCAACCGTCTGCACGACCGTTTTCTATATACCCTGCAACCGGACGGGGAATGGAAAATCAGTCGTCTTGCTCCTTGATTTCGTCGATTTTTCTTGGCAACTCCAACTAGAATACGTAATATTGCAACTATAAAATAGTCAGCTTATGACACTGGATTATATTTATCACAGCGGTTTCGCCATTGAAATGGAAGGTGTAACCGTTATCATCGATTACTACAAAGATTCTTCCGAAACGGAACATAACCGGGGAATCGTACATGATTATCTCCTGAAAAGGCCGGGTAAGCTATATGTATTGGCCACCCATTTCCATCCCGACCACTTTAACCGTGAGATATTGACCTGGAAAGAACAACGCCCCGACATTCAATATATTTTCTCCAAAGATATCTTGAAATCCCATCGTGCCAAAGCCGAAGATGCTTTCTATATTAAAAAAGGAGAAACATACGAAGACGAGACAATTCGTATCGATGCTTTCGGCTCAACGGATGTCGGCAGTTCGTTCCTGCTTCACCTGCAAGATTGGAGTATTTTCCATGCCGGCGACTTGAACAACTGGCATTGGAGTGAGGAATCTACTGAAGAAGAGATCCGAAAAGCCAATGGTGATTTCCTTGCAGAAGTTAAATATTTAAAAGAAAAAGCGCCAAACATCGATTTAGTACTATTCCCGGTGGATCGGAGAATGGGAAAAGATTACATGAAAGGGGCAAAACAGTTCATCGAACAAATAAAAACTACTATATTTGTGCCCATGCACTTCAGTGAAGATTACGAGGGGGGAAATGCGCTTCGTAGTTTTGCTGAAAATGCCGGATGCCGTTTTATCAGCATCACCCATCGGGGCGAAAGTTTTGAGATTACCAAATAAACACATGATAATTATGAATAAATTTACGATTCTGTTTCTTACCCTGTTCCTTGCATTGCCGATGGCGATGAAGGCAGATTCTGCAAAAGAGAAGAAAGACGACACCAGGTACCTTGTAGGAGCTGTTCCTGAAGTAGATGGTAAAGTAGTATTTTCCAAAGAATTCCAGATTCCCGGAATGAGTCAGGCACAAATCTACGACACAATGACAAAGTGGATGGACGAACGTCTGAAAGAAAATAAAAATATTGATAGCCGCATTGTTTTCTCTGACGAAGCAAAGGGGACAATTGCCGGTGTTGGAGAAGAATGGATTGTTTTCAGTTCAAGCGCCCTTTCATTAGACCGTACACTGGTCAACTATCAGATTACCGTTACCTGTAAACCCGGCAACTGTCTGGTAGAGCTTGAGAAAATCCGTTTCACTTACCGTGAAACAGAGAAATACAAAGCAGAAGAATGGATCACCGATAAATATGCGCTCAATAAAGCAAAGACCAAATTAGTGCGCGGCTTAGCTAAATGGCGTAGAAAAACTGTAGATTTCGCAGATGATATGTTTATGGATGTAGCAGTAGCTTTCGGAGCACCTGATACTCGTCCGAAGACAGAGAAAAAGAAAAAAGAAGAAGAGCAACAAAAAACATCTGTTGTGGCCGCTGCCGGTCCGATCATTATCGGTCAGGGAGGTAAAGTTACCACTACCGAATCTGCTCAAACCACCATTCCTGCGGCTACTTTGACTCCTGCCACTCCGGCTACCAAAGTTGCATCCGACGCATCCGGTTATACAGAAATTGATTTGAAACAAATTCCGGGCGAAGTATATGCTTTAATGGGAAGTGGCAAATTAGTGATCAGCATCGGAAAAGATGAGTTCAACATGACCAATATGACTGCAAATGCAGGTGGTGCATTGGGTTATCAATCAGGAAAAGCTGTTGCATATTGCACACTTTCACCCGATCAACCTTATGACGCAATAGAAAAGGCAGACAGCTATACACTAAAATTGTATGCTCCGAACCAAACAACTCCTTCAGCTGTTATCGAATGTAAGAAAATGCCTTCACAGACAACTCCGCAAGCCGGACAACCCCGTACCTATGTTGGAGAAATTGTGAAACTCTTAATGAAAAAATAAGGAAAATTGCAACAATGGAAATAAAAAGTAAATTTGACCATTTTAATATCAACGTTACAAACTTGGAGCGGAGTATCGCTTTTTATGAGAAAGCACTCGGCTTAAAAGAACATCATCGGAAAGAAGCATCCGACGGTTCATTCACACTGGTTTACCTGACAGATAATGAAACGGGATTCCTATTGGAATTGACATGGCTCAAAGATCATACTGCTCCATACGAACTGGGGGAAAACGAAAGTCACCTCTGTTTTCGTGTAGCCGGTGATTACGATGCAATCAGGGCCTATCACAAAGAAATGAATTGTGTATGTTTTGAGAACACTGCCATGGGGCTTTATTTTATTAACGACCCGGATGATTACTGGATTGAAATACTTCCACAGAAGTGATTTTATATAAAAAGGTGGGGCAGGATAATTATCCTGCCCCACCTTTTTATATATAGAACGCTGTTTCTAAAAAACAAAGGATAGCCCTAAAATTGCCGACATTATAAAAAAACTACCAAGAACAAAATGGCTAATAAACAGCCTCATTATTTGCATGCTTGGCAACACAAACATATCATCTTTCTTATTTTTATCATACAATATGACAACCTTATCACCTACATGATACTGTTTTGGATAAAGATAAACATGACTTTCCCCTTCACTCTTTGGAGCAGAAGGAAGAAATTGGCAACATACCTCTTTTTCTCCCTCCAATTTATATTTTATTTTTGGTATACATACATCAGTAATATTCACACCATCAGACTTTAGTATCTCTATATCCACTACCTTCCCATATGTTTTCTTGCTATACGCTTTTATTATCTTGCAATGAATTATCCACAAGATTCCCATTTGCAGAACAAGAAAAGCACCTCGCAATAGAAGTATAACAGCAACTATACAAACTATTATATTTATAAACATATTTTTATTTTTTATGTCGACTAGCTCTTTTCTTCCGGATATCTGCTTTCATCTTCGCTGCACCCGAACCATGCTGACCACGAATATACGTCGCTTTTTTCGCTTTCGTTTTCACCTTTTCCTCTTCTTTGGGCTTATCTTTCTTACCTTTAAAAACGATGCCACCCATGATTGCTTCTTCTATACTCATATAATCATTTATTAGTATTCAATATTTCCGATGGCAAAGATAACCCTTTTCTGCGGATTTATTTATCTTTGCAAAGTTAACAATCGTAACCACCAATGGCAACAACAATTCTTTCTGCAGAAAAGGACCCGATGGGAGCCGCTATTTCTGACTATTTCAACCATCACAGAGCTGATCGTTTGCGGGTATTTTCTTCTCAATTCGAAGAAGATGAAATTCCCGTCAAAGAACTGTTTCGTAATATACAGTCTATGCCTATACTAGAGCGTACCGCCCTGCAAATGGCTACCGGACGGATTTTGGATGTAGGTGCCGGAAGTGGTTGCCATGCGCTGGCACTTCAGGAAATGGGAAAAAACGTATGCGCCATTGACATTTCTCCCTTATCTGTCGAAGTAATGAAACAACGCGGAGTGAACGATCCCCGCCTCATCAACCTTTTTGATGAAACATTTTCCGAAACATTCGATACGATCCTAATGCTCATGAATGGTTCCGGAATTATCGGACGGCTGAATAATATGCCCGTTTTTTTCCAACGGATGAAACGTATTCTCCGCCCTGGTGGATGCATACTTATGGATTCCAGTGATTTGCGTTATCTTTTTGAAGAGGAAGACGGTAGCATAGTCATCGACCTTGCCGGAGATTATTACGGAGAGATTGACTTCCAAATGCAGTATAAAGATGTAGAAGGAGACACATTCGACTGGTTATATGTAGATTTCCAGACTCTTAGCTTATATGCTTCCGAATGTGGTTTTAAGGCAGAATTGATAAAAGAAGGAAAGCATTACGATTATCTGGTCAAACTTAGCATTGCTTGAAAATACATCATCATATAGTGACGGTATGCACTCCGGATAGCGTCACTATATAACCAAAATAGTAACGCCATCACATCAGGATAGCGTTACTATTTTTATATACTCATACCTGTTCCGTTAGAAACATCTGATGAGGGTTTTCTTTTATTTCAGCATTTCATTAATTGCCTGCACAAGAGAAGCAAACTCTTCCTCATTATATAAACGAGTCAGCTTTACAATTTTCCCTTCCTTATCAATCAACACGTTTCTCGTTATTCCGGATTCACGTAATGCATATTTCGCAAAAATATCAGCTCCCGGATCCAGTCCTAACGGATAAGTGACTCCGGTAGATTTAGCAAAAGCCAGTACTTTGTCAAGCGGTTCGTCACGGTCAATGCCAATCAGAGCAAAGTCTGCATTATTTTTATGCTTCAACCAAATATCCTTCTCGATAAACGGCATTTCTTTACGGCAAACTCCACACCAGCTTGCTGTGAACTGCAACATGACTACTTTACCACGAAGGGAAGATAAACTCACTTGTTTCCCATCTGTCAAGGTAATCGTGAAATCCGGAGCCATCTCTCCTACCCGGACAATATATCCTGTACTATCTGCCTGAACAGATTTTGCATCCGCAGCTACTTCTACACTATCTGTTGCAACTTCAACATTCGCCGTTCCTTTCTTCTGTCCGGAACAAGCCCATATACCTATGGCTAAAAGCGCCATACTACATACATTCATAATTTTCATTTTCATCTAATCATTGGTAACTTTGCAAATATAAAAAAAGTATGCGATGTATTTGCATTTTTAAAAGAAATTCATACCTTTGCACCCGCAAAAGAAAAATGCCTCTTTAGCTCAGTTGGCCAGAGCACGTGATTTGTAATCTCGGGGTCGTTGGTTCGAATCCGACAAGAGGCTCTCCAGAATGAATGCTGTTTATCACATCAGATAAGCAGCATTTTTTATTAATTACCGTTACATTTCAAGTAGCAAGTCCGGGTACACGTTGAAAAAAAGCGTTTATCGGTGCATCGTAAATAAACTTATCCAAAGCTTGCGCCCCTATTTGCGTCCTCTTCAAAAACAAAAAACTCCGAAACCCTTTATTATAAGTAGTTTCGGAGCTTTGCTTGAGGTTCCTGGCGGATTCGAACCGCCGTACACGGTTTTGCAGACCGCTGACTAAGCCACTCATCCAAGGAACCATTATTTCTCGTTTGCGGTTGCAAAGGTAGTACAAATTTTGAAACTACCAACTATCCGCAGCAATTTTTCTTTGTACTTTTTTTCTTTACACCACACTCTCCGCGTTTCTTGTCCATCATATCCTTTAGTTCACAGCCACTTACACAGCTATCGCAAGGATTCTGATTTTCTCGCGTACGACGAAAAAAAAGAAATATTCCATATATAACGCGGGCAATACAGAGTACAACCAGTACTCCGACTACCCAATCTTGCCAATTATTCATACAAACAGTCCTCCAATCTGATAAACAGCAAATGATACAAGCCAAGCCAAGCCCGTTGTGTAACAAGCAGCAAAGAGCGCCCATTTCCAACTACCCGATTCCTGTTTTATAGCCGCTATCGCCGCAATACACGGAAAGTAAATCAATACAAACAACATATAACAGAAAGCAACCAATGGAGTAATCGGAATTCGTTCTGCCAAACTTACCGAATCAGCATCCGGATCATCTGCATATAAGACACCTAATGTACTTACTACCAACTCTTTCGCTCCCACACCGGAAAGCAAGCCAATACCTAGTTTCCAATCAAATCCCAGTGGTTTTATAACCGGCTCTATGCCACGCCCCAACTGGCCGATATAAGAATTTTCCTGCTGTTCAGCAGCCGTTTCATAAGCATCATGATTCGGATAATATCCCAGGAACCAGATTATAATAGAAGCAATCATAATAATTCCTCCCATCTTTTTCAAATACTGCGCTCCCTTTTCCCATGTGTGACGGAAGATCGATTTCGCTGTCGGCATCCGGTAAGGTGGAAGCTCCATCACAAATGGAGTATCATCACCTTTCACCAAAAACTTGCTAAATAAGCGGGCCATTACCACAGCCAATACAATACCAATCACATAAATACTTAACAACACCAGACTTGCATTGTTCGGGAAGAAAGCACCCACCAACAATAAATAAATCGGCAGACGCGCACTACAAGACATCAAAGGATTCACCAACATTGTAATAAGGCGGCTCTTCCGGTTCTCAATAGTACGGGAAGCTATAATAGCAGGCACATTGCACCCAAATCCCATAATCAAAGGTATGAATGATTTTCCGTGCAATCCCATTTTATGCATGATCTTATCCATGATAAAAGCCGCACGAGCCATATAACCCGAATCTTCCATAAGAGAAATGCAGAAATACAAAATCAAGATATTCGGCAAAAAGACAATAACCGCTCCTACCCCACCAATAATTCCATCAATCAGCAAATCTTTAAATGGACCTTCTGCCATATTATTGCGCAACAAGTCACCAATCTGCTCAACAACCCATTCAATCCCCATCATCGGATATTCTCCAATGACAAACGTACCTTCAAACATCAGATACATAAAAAGGAAAAAAATAGGAAATCCCCAAACACGATGAGTTACGATCGAATCCAGCACTTTCGTTGTCTGCGCCTGCTCCAAGTGATTATCTGTGAATGTCTCTTTCAGTGCACCGCTGATAAATCCATATTTAGCATCCGTAATAGCCGATTCACAATCCTCATTCATTGTGTCCTGAACACGCTTCGACATCTTGTCACGGACATGGAATATCTCATCCGCATTTGGCAATGTGCGCACAATACGTTCAATATCAGGATCATTCTCCAACAATTTAATGGAAAGGAAACGGGTAGAATATTTATGCCGGATAAATTCGTTCTTAGACACTTCACTTTTTACAGCCTCAATCGCTTTTTCGATATCAGGTCCATGATTAATATGAATATGTCGGAAGACACGTCCCGTCTTTTTGTGTTCACGCACATAATCTTCCAAATGCTCTTCCTCATGTTTCTTGCGATCCACCAAGGAGTCATGCCATTCAGTCAAATCCTTAAGAACTTCCGGATTCATATTTCCCTGTTTGTCGAAGAAGTCTACTCCTTCATACAGATTGATAACAACATGAAACAAGGTGTCCAATCCACGATTTTTCTTACTGACAGTAGGCAACATCGGCACCCCGAACAACTTGCTCAACAGATGATAATCCAAGGTATTTCCACTGGCTTCCAACTCATCATAAATATTCAGAGCTACTACCATGCGGACATTCATATCTATCAATTGGGTAGTCAGATATAAGTTTCGCTCCAGATTGGAGGAATCGACCACATTAATAATCACGTCCGGAGTTTCATCGATAATATGACGACGGACATAGATTTCTTCCGGCGTATAAGCAGACAAAGAATAAGTTCCCGGCAAATCGACAATACGGAAATGATAGCCTTCGAAATCAAAATAACCTTCTTTGGCATCCACGGTTACACCGCTGTAGTTTCCGACATGCTCATGAGCACCGGATGCAAGATTAAACAGAGAAGTCTTGCCACTGTTCGGGTTTCCGACCAAAGCAACATTGATGGTACGGCGTTTACCTAACGCCAACCGTTTCATATCTTCTTCTTTTACTGAAAGGTCTTCAGGCAATCCTTCATGATAAACGGTCTTTTCGGCCAGCTTCTTTGCTTCCTCCTCGCTGATCACTTCGATCATTTCAGCTTCCTGACGACGAAGAGAAATTTCATAACCTAAAACTTTATATTTTATGGGATCTTTTAGCGGGGCATTCAACAGCACTTCAACCGTTTTACCTTTAATAAAGCCCATCTCCACAATACGTTTACGAAAACCACCGTGCCCCAATACCTTTACAATAACACCTTTTTCTCCTGTTTTTAATTCGGACAAACGCATAACTCTCAAAATTTTTGGCAAAGATAATTCATAACTTCGGAGCATGCAAATTATTTAGAATGTTTTTAAATAGCAGCCTTTTTCATCCTCTAAAAGATTCAGAAAAAATAAAAAAACTTATTGATAAACTCGTATCTTTGCAGGCATGATACAACAACGCGTTACAAAATATATAGAAAAGGAACATTTGTTCTCACCGGATGATAAAATCCTGATCGCATTGAGTGGTGGTGCCGACTCGGTAGCATTGCTATATATTCTGCATACAGCAGGTTATCATTGCGAAGCCGCACATTGTAATTTCCACTTGCGAGGCAAAGAGTCAGACCGGGACGAGTTATTTGTCCGCCAACTTTGCGAAAAAATGGAAATCCATTTACATACCATTGATTTCAACACGACCCAATATGCAACGGAAAAACATATTTCGATTGAAATGGCCGCACGGGAACTCCGCTACCAATGGTTCGAGAAAATTAGAAAAGAATGTCAGGCAGATGTTATCGCTGTGGCCCATCACCAAGATGATAGCATAGAAACTATACTACTTAACCTGATTCGGGGAACAGGAATTACCGGTCTGTTAGGAATCCGCCCCCGTAATGGAGCCATCGTACGCCCTCTGCTTTGCATCAACCGGGAAGAAATAATTCGTTACCTGCAAAACATCGGACAAGATTATGTGACAGACAGCACCAATCTGGAAGACGAATATACCCGTAATAAGATCCGGCTCAACCTCCTTCCCCTCATGCAGGAAATTAATCCGTCAGTCAAAAACACTCTGATAGATACGAGTAATTATCTGAATGATGTAGCCACTATATATAATAAATGTATAGAGGCGACTAAAAAGAAAATCATTACAGCAGAAGGTGTCCGAATCAGTGATTTGGTTAAGGAACCGGCACCCGAAGCTATTTTATTCGAAGTCCTGCATCCTCTAGGATTCAATTCCGCACAAATCAAAGATATCGCCCATTCGCTTCATAGCCAACCGGGCAAGCAATTCTGCAGCAAAGAATGGAGAGTGATAAAAGACAGAGAATTCTTATTAATAGAAACCATTGAATCTGAAAATGAGGTTCTTCCTCCTTTTCAAATCACCAAAGAGGAAAGAGAGTACACCCCGGATTTTCTCATTCCACGTGAAAAGGAAATAGCCTGTTTTGATGCCGACAAACTGAATGGAGAAATTCATTACCGGAAATGGCAACCGGGAGACACTTTTATCCCTTTTGGAATGAAAGGAAAGAAAAAAATAAGCGATTATCTGACCGACCGCAAATTTTCTATCAGCCAAAAAGAACGCCAATGGGTACTCTGCTGTGGAGAACACATCGCATGGCTGATAGGCGAACGAACAGACAACCGCTTTCGTATTGATGAAACGACCAAGCGCGTCGTGATCTACAAAATAGTTTGAGGCAACTTCTGTTTCTTGAAGCAATCTGACAACAAAACTGCAAAAGGGGTATCATATACCCTTGCTTTCCTAACGCAAGCTTTTACACAGGCACAACATTTAATACATTTAGCCTCATCCGTATGTAGCTCGTCCCCTTTCGTTATAGCCCCTGCCGGACAACGGACCACACACAACCCGCAATGGGTACACAAATTCTCATCTTCCACCCAAGGAGCCCGGGGAAGCGGTGTCCCACTTTTACGTAACTTGATGACTTTCCTCAAAAAACGGAACAAAGGAAAAAATGGCTGACTCGGACGCTTGATAGCACGTACATCCACCGGATAAAGGGTATCCATGCTATCAGCTGTCTGTATTTTTTCCATGATTTTCTTCCCAAACTCCACCGCAAAGGCTAAATCCGTTTCATCAGGACGTCCCATTGCAATCGGATATTTGTCGGTACTATATGAATGTTCTCCAATAAAAGTTGCCCCGGCTATTACTTTAAATCCATGAGGAATAGCAAAAGCATCCAGTTCCATTAAAGCTTTTTCATAAGCACGATTTCCATAAACCACTACCAAAACGGTAGGAGTATCCACTCCACGGATATACTGCAAACGCTCCATTGCCAGAGGAGCGACATGTCCTCCATACACAGGCACTACAATAATAGCCAAAGAAGATGTAGGAATCACAATTTCATCTGCAATCTGCTGTGTCACATTGATAGGAAAAATATTTTTTATGCCCGCTCCGTGAACAATCGCCTCCGCAACTTGTTTAGATGTGTGTGTAGGCGAAAAATAAATTAAATGAGCTTCATTTACTGTCATACTATTTTCTTTTATGTAGCAAAGATACACTTTTACGTGGAAAAAAATGTTTGATTGTTCATGAAACCAAAAAAAATTATTATCTTTGCCCCGTTGAAACATTCTACGATTCAACATATACATCCCTAATTCAGAATAAAAAACAAAACGTATGCTCGCATATCTGTAGCCATGAGCTGTAGTAATGCTGTCCATAATTCAGCAAAAAAAGAAATATTAATAACTTACCATACTATATGTATAACATTATCCAATTAAACGACAAAAATCTGTCGGAACTTCAAGTTATTGCCAAAGAGTTAGGCATAAAAAAAGCAGACTCATACAAAAAAGAAGACCTTGTTTATAAAATACTCGATGAACAGGCCATTGTAGGAGCTACAAAAAAAGTTGCCGCAGATAAACTAAAAGAAGAACGCAAAAATGAAGAACAAAAGAAAAAGCGTTCACGGGTAGCTCCTACCAAAAAAGAAGACAAGGTGGTTTCCGCAACAAAGAGTGGAGAGGCTAACAAGACAAAAGAGCCCACTCCTGTAAAAGCGGCACCACAACCTTCCCAAAAAGAAGAGAGTACAAACAAAGAAAAAGAAACTGTTGTTGTAGAAGCTAAAGCAGAAAACACTGCTACTCCCAAGCGTAAAGTAGGCCGTCCTCGTAAGAACTCTGACGCAGAAGAGAAAAAAGAAGTAGAAAATGCAAAACCGGCAGCACCCAAAGTAGTGGAGTCTAAGCCTGTTGTTGCAGAGAAAGCTACTGGTACTGAGGAAAAAACGGCTCCGGTACAACAGCAAACAGCCGAGAAGAAAGCAAAAAACAAACCTGCATCAGAAGCGAATAAGCCTGTTGCAGAAACAAATAAACCGGCTGCAGAACCTAACAATCCTGTTGTAGAGAAAAAGGTTATAGATAAACCACAAAAGAAAGCTGCCCCCGTTATCGACGAGGAAAGTAATATCCTGTCCAACGTTGACGACGATGATTTTATTCCAATCGAAGATCTGCCTTCTGAAAAAATAGAGCTTCCTACCGAACTATTCGGAAAATTCGAAGCTACCAAAACAGAATCAGCACAGACAGCACCGGAACAATCACCTCATCCTCAACAGCAACAACAATCTCAACAGCAGCAATCCCAGCAGCAACGTCCGCGTATTGTTCGCCCACGCGACAATAACAACGGCAATAATAATGCTACTAACAATGGCAATAACGCCAATAATAATAGCAATAATAATTTCCAGCGTAACAACAATAACCAGAATCAGGCTCAGATTCCAAATCAAAATCAGAACCAAAACCAACAACGCTTACCGATGCCACGTGCCGCTCAGCAGAACAATGCGGGTGAAAATCTTCCGGTACAACAACAGCAGCAGGAACGCAAGGTTATTGAACGCGAAAAGCCTTATGAATTCGATGATATTCTCAACGGAGTAGGCGTTCTGGAAATTATGCAGGATGGATACGGATTCCTCCGTTCTTCCGACTACAACTACCTTTCTTCTCCGGACGATATTTATGTATCACAGTCACAAATCAAACTATTTGGTCTGAAAACCGGTGATGTAGTAGAAGGAGTTATCCGTCCACCCAAAGAAGGAGAAAAATATTTCCCATTGGTAAAGGTTTCGAAAATCAACGGACGTGACGCAGCTTTCGTTCGCGACCGTGTTCCTTTCGAACATCTGACACCTCTCTTTCCGGATGAAAAGTTCAAACTTTGCAAAGGCGGTTATTCAGACTCTATGTCTGCCCGTGTTGTCGATCTTTTCGCTCCTATCGGTAAAGGTCAGCGTGCATTGATCGTTGCCCAGCCAAAGACAGGTAAGACCATCTTAATGAAAGATATAGCTAATGCTATCGCAGCCAACCACCCGGAAGTTTACATGATTATGTTGCTGATTGACGAACGCCCGGAAGAAGTAACTGACATGGCTCGCAGTGTTAATGCAGAAGTAATCGCTTCTACTTTTGACGAACCGGCAGAACGTCACGTAAAAATTGCAGGTATCGTATTGGAAAAGGCAAAACGTCTGGTAGAATGCGGTCACGACGTAGTTATCTTCCTTGATTCTATCACTCGTCTGGCTCGTGCATACAATACAGTATCTCCTGCATCCGGAAAAGTTCTTTCTGGTGGTGTGGATGCAAATGCACTTCATAAACCAAAACGCTTCTTCGGTGCTGCCCGTAATATTGAAAACGGCGGTTCACTGACCATTATTGCTACCGCACTGATCGATACCGGTTCTAAAATGGACGAAGTTATCTTCGAAGAATTTAAGGGTACAGGTAACATGGAGTTGCAGCTCGACCGCAACCTGTCCAACAAACGTATCTTCCCGGCAGTCAACATTACCGCATCCAGCACTCGTCGCGACGACCTGTTGCTTGATAAAACAACCCTTGACCGCATGTGGATATTACGCAAATATCTTGCCGACATGAATCCGATCGAAGCAATGGACTTCGTTAAAGACCGTCTGGAAAAAACCAGAGACAACGACGAATTCCTGATGAGCATGAACAGCTAATCAACAGCAAACTTATAAATGAACGGTGAACAAACTGCGCCATAACAAGTGCAGTTTATTCACCGTTTTCTTTTTCAGTAACCCGTTTTATGACTCATCACCTGCCGTTTATCACTTATCATTCAACTCCCATCACCGATAGTTCCCCCTAACGGCCAGCCAACCTTTCATTTTTGTACAAAATACTTTCATTTGCGTCCAAAACCACTACCTCACCCTTTTTTACGTTTCCTTTTTTCCTATTTTTGCTTCCAAATCAAATATTACTTAATTCTAACCAGTAATGAAAACTATTTATCCATTCATGGGATTAGCCCTGTGCAGCGTGACAGCACAGGCTCAAGAAAAGCCCAATTTCCTGATTATTCAGTGCGACCATCTTACACAACGTGTTGTGGGAGCTTACGGACAAACACAAGGCTGTACCCTCCCTATTGACGAAGTCGCTTCACGAGGAGTTATCTTCTCCAATGCTTATGTAGGTTGCCCTCTCAGCCAACCCTCACGTGCTGCTTTATGGAGTGGCATGATGCCTCATCAAACCAATGTACGCTCCAACTCCAGCGAACCTATCAACTCACGTATTCCCGAAAACATACCGACATTAGGAAGCCTTTTCTCTGAAAACGGTTATGAAGCCGTACACTTCGGAAAAACACACGACATGGGTTCACTTAGAGGATTCAAGCATAAAGAACCGGTAGCCAAGCCATTCACCGATCCGGAATTCCCGGTCAATAACGACAGTTTCCTGGACGTAGGAACATGTGAAGACGCTGTTGCTTATCTAAGTAATCCGCCGGAAGAACCATTCATCTGTATTGCCGATTTTCAGAACCCTCACAATATCTGCGGATTTATAGGAGCAAACGAAGGAATACATACCGACCGCGCCATCAGTGGAACCCTTCCGGAGCTACCGGCCAATTTCGATGTAGAAGACTGGAGCAATATCCCTAAACCAGTGCAATACATCTGCTGCAGCCATCGCCGCATGACCCAGGCCGCTCATTGGAATGAAGAGAATTACCGTCATTACATTGCCGCTTTCCAACACTATACCAAGATGGTTTCCAAGCAAGTAGACAGCGTATTGAAAGCCCTCTACTCCACTCCTGCCGGAAAAAACACAATCGTTATTATCATGGCTGACCATGGTGATGGAATGGCTTCACACCGCATGGTGACCAAGCACATCAGTTTCTATGATGAAATGACCAACGTACCGTTTATCTTTGCAGGTCCTGGCATCAAACAACAGAAAAAGCCCGTAGACCAAGTATTGACACAGCCTACGTTAGATCTTCTGCCTACCCTTTGTGATTTGGCAGGAATTCCCGTTCCGACCGAAAAACCGGGAATCAGCCTTGCACCTATATTAAAAGGGGAGAAACAGAAAAAAACTCACCCTTATGTAGTTTCCGAATGGCATAGCGAATATGAATATGTCGTTACTCCCGGACGTATGGTACGCGGACCGAGATACAAGTACACTCACTATCTGGAAGGTAACGGAGAAGAGCTATATGATATGAAAAAGGATCCGGGAGAACGCAAGAATCTCGCCAAAGACCCTAAATACAGTAAGGTTCTCGCCGAACACCGTGCCATGCTTGATGATTACATCGCCCGCACCAAAGATGATTACCGGAGTTTGAAAGTAGATGCCGATCCACGATGCAGAAACCATACTCCCGGCTACCCCAACCACGAGGGCCCTGGGGCACGAGAGATACTCAAAAGAAAATAAATTATAAAAAAGAGTGAAGATTTCTTTGTAATCTTCACTCTTTTTAGTTCTTTTGCAGATAAACTTACAAGCAAGCAATTCTTATATCAAGTGAAAAAATACAGACGTCATATAATTGCAATAGTCGTAACCGTATTAATATCGGTCACCTTATATGCAGCACGTACAAATTCAGATCGTCTTTCTTTATTACAACCTTTACTTGAATATAATCATCCATTCAGTCCGGACATCCCTATCGACAGCATCATTGCCTGGGAAAAACTTTTAGAACCGGAATTACAAAAGAAACAACAATATCCACTCCTATTTCAAATAAATTTGCTGACCGTTCAGGCCTTGATAGCAGAAGGCAACATCAGTCTTGCCATCAATCAGGCCAACCAGATGTACCAGAAAGCCAAAGAAATGGATTATCCTCTGGGGACAGCACTCGCATTACACGCCATTGGAAATACTTATTTAAGTTCATCAACGCCACAAGCCGCCATCGAATCATACAGGGAAGCATTAGAAGTGATCCGGAAAATCCCTCATGCCAGCCAATATGTCAAAACAATTCTGCCCCAACTCATTCTGACCAAGCTCAAATATCATCAAATGACAGATATAGAAGACAATATCCGGGAACTCGAATCTGTTACTGACAAAGGCGGGAATCCACAAGACGACTTTCATCTAGTTTACTGTCAGGCATTCTACCGTATTCAGACACACCATCTTCCCGAAGCATTAAACCACATACAGCAAGCCAAGCAAATCAGTCAGCAGCATCTGTACCCATATTTTCATTTAATGATTAAATACTTGTACTCTTGCTACTACACTGAATCTAAAGAGTACATTCAGGCATTAACCACACTTGATGAATTACTTTCGCATACGAGAACTACCAACTCATACACATCCTTGCAAGTACAAAAGGATCGTGCCCACATACTTGCCCTGATGGGAAAAGGCAAGGAAGCATGTGAAGCCTATGAAATATTCAATACGTACAAAGACTCTTTGGACGCAATGAATTATATTCGCCAAATCAACGAATTACACACCCTCTACCAAATAGACAAAAACGAACTGGACAACTTAAACAGACAGAAGAGAATCCTTTTCTGGAGTTGGTTTACCATCCTATTCATTGTCATACTGATTGTATTTTTCATCCTTTTGGTCAAACGAGGGAATAAAAAACTGCGCCAATCACAACAGGAGCTGGAAAAAGCGAAAAAGCAAGAAGAAAATTCCATCCGGGCAAAGAGCCTTTTCCTTTCCAACATGAGCCATGAAATTCGGACACCACTCAATGCGTTGTCCGGCTTCTCCTCTATCTTGACGGAAGAATCCATCGACAACGAGACCCGGAAACAGTGTAGCGATATTATTCAGCAAAATTCAGAACTGTTACTCAAGCTGATTAACGACGTAATCGACTTGTCCAGTCTCGAAGTGGGCAAGATGAAATTCAAATATGAGCGGTGTGATGCAGTAGCAATATGCAGAAATGTTATCGACATGGTTGAGAAAATAAAACAAACAAATGCAAACGTCCGTTTTTCAACCTCTCTCCATTCATTAGAACTGACGACAGACAATGCAAGGTTGCAACAATTATTAATCAACCTTCTCATCAACGCAACCAAATTTACTCCGCAAGGCTCCATCACCATGGAACTGGAAAAACAGACAGAAGATATAGCACTGTTTTCTGTGACCGACACCGGTTGCGGTATCTCTCCGGAGAATCAGAATAAAATATTCAACCGTTTTGAGAAACTAAATGAAAATGCTCAAGGCACAGGACTCGGCTTGTCTATCTGCCAACTCATTATCGAGCAGCTGGGCGGCAAAATATGGATTGACTCCAATTATAAGGAAGGAGCCCGTTTCCTGTTCACACACCCTATTTACCATGAGCAACCAGGAAAGGAGGAAGCCGAATGAAACAAGTCCTGCTCCTGTTCCTTCTATTATGCTGCGCCTTCACCGGAAAAGCCAGTACCGAGATTGTTTTGGAATCAGATAGCCTGATAAAGGTGTTGCAAACGTTACCATACGATACGACACGGCTGAATGTTCTTAATAAAATCATCAGAATAGAACAAAACAACCAGCAATGTATCCAATATTCAGATGTATTAATGAAAGAAGCATTGCAACTGAGAAACGACAGATACGCCGGTCTGGCCGCTTACTACCATATCTTATACTATTACAATCGTAATAATCAAGACAGTGTAGCGAAATGGCTCACCATAATGGAGCCTCATGCCCGGAAATCAGATTTATGGAATTACTTCTTTGATGCCAAACGTTTCCAGATAGATCTGTACACATTCAACGAACAATATGAACTTGCTATCAACGAATCTCAAAAGATGCAACAGCAAGCCTCCCAAAGGAATAGTAACCGGGGGAGTATAGCCGCCTATCAATGCCTGAGCAATGCATATATCGGCAGTCAGCGCTGGGATAAAGGAATAGAAGCATTGGAGACTGCCTACCAGCTACTCACCCCGACAGAAAATCCGGTGGTCCGTATCTCGGTATTATCACAGTTAGTATCCGTTGTCAAAGAAAAGAAGGATAATAAAAAACTACTCAAATATCTGCAGGAACTGGAAAACACCCTTCATAACCATATCAGTGCGAACCCATCTTTAAAAACGGGGTTTGCCGATGTATATCTGTTCAATGAACTGTTCTACAGCTATTATTACCTGAATACCCATCAGCCGCAACAAGCTTATGAACATCTTGTAAAATCTAAAGAATATCTGGATGAGAATACTTATTTCATGTATAAAGTACTCTATTTCGACACATTTGCCAAATATCACCAAGCAATTGGAGACTACCAACAGGCATCGGATTATATCGACACGACACTGACGATGTTGAAGAAAGACTTCACAAGCGACTATGCCGAACAGCTACTCGAAAAGGCCAGAATATGGAAACAGGCAGGGCAAAGCGAAAAAGCCATCCCTCTGTATGAGGAGGCACTCGCCATCAAAGACTCGACAGCCACTGTACTCTCAAACAATCAGATGGCACAGATACAGAGCAAATACAATATCGAAAAAACAGAACTGGATCAAAAAAGGGAAAACAACCGGCTCCAGCTCACCTATCTGATCTTTATATTTGTTATCCTGCTTCTGCTTTTTATCTTTATGGCGCGACTCTTTATGGTACGGAAAGCACTCAAATACGCAGAAAACGAAATCCGGAAAACAACAGAAAACGTGCGGAAAACCAATGAAATAAAAAATCGCTTCCTGTCCAACATGAGCTATAACATCCGTACCCCGCTCAACAATGTAGTCGGTTTCTCACAACTCATAGCCAGTGAACCCAACATAGACAAGGAAATAAGGCAAGAATACTCAAACATCATCCACAAAAGTTCGGAGAAGTTAATGAGACTTGTCAATGACGTTCTCGACTTATCCCGTTTGGAAGCCCAAATGATGAAGTTCCAGTTGCAAGACTATGATGCCACTACCCTATGTAAGGAAGCATGTTGCATGGCGCAGATGCAAAACGAGAAAACAAGTATCCAGATTGAGTTTTCCAGTGAAACAGACGCTCAAATCCATACCGATATAACACGACTGACGCAGGCCTTGCTTAGCGCACTGGTATACCCGCAAGAACAAAGACAAGCACGAATCATCCGATTCACATTAAACCGGGATGAAGATATGCTCCGTTTCCGGATCACTAATTCACCTTTGGCAGACCATGCATTCGTATCACAGGAAACCATCATCCGGCATGATATAAACCTGTTATTGCTAAAACATTTCGGAGGAAACTATCTCGTCAACGATAAAACTCCCGAAGGTCCGGAAATTGTTTTCATCTACCCCATCGTTTCCGAATCGAAATAAAGCACTATCTTTGCAAAGTGTAAACTTAAACACTTAATTATGTACACCAACAAACAGATTTGGAGTGTCAGTTATCCGATACTACTAAGCTTGCTGGCACAAAATGTCATCAATGTCACCGACACAGCATTCCTCGGACACGTGAGTGAGGTAGCCCTTGGAGCATCGGCTATGGGTGGGTTATTCTATATATGCGTATTCACCATCGCATTCGGATTCAGTACCGGTTCGCAGATAGTCATAGCACGACGCAACGGCGAAGGACGCTATTCGGATGTCGGTCCCGTCATGATTCAAGGAGTCATGTTCCTGTTCGTGATGGCACTGCTGCTATTCGGATTCACCAAAGCATTCGGCGGAAACATCATGCGTTTGCTGGTTTCTTCAGAATCCATCTACGAGGGAACGATGGAGTTTCTGGACTGGCGTATTTACGGATTCTTTTTCTCGTTCATCAATGTCATGTTCCGGGCATTGTATATCGGCATTACACGCACTAAAGTACTAACGATCAATGCCATCGTCATGGCATTAACCAATGTAGTACTGGACTACGCATTAATTTTCGGAAAGTTCGGTTTGCCGGAAATGGGTATCAAGGGAGCGGCTATCGCCTCCGTACTGGCAGAAGCTTCCTCCATTCTCTTTTTCGTCATTTACACATACCTCACCGTCGATTTGAAGAAATATGGTCTGAACCGTCTGCGTACATTCGACCCGGCATTGCTGATGCGGATACTTAGTATCTCCTGTTTCACTATGCTGCAATATTTCCTGTCAATGGCTACCTGGTTCGTATTCTTCGTAGCCGTAGAACGGTTGGGACAACGGGAACTGGCGATTGCCAATATCGTCCGGAGTATCTACGTCGTACTGCTGATTCCGGTCAATGCATTGGCTACTACCACCAACAGTCTTGTCAGCAACGCCATCGGTGCGGGAGGTATCCAGCACGTGATGCCGCTCATCAATAAAATTGCCCGGTTCTCCTTTTTCATCATGCTGGGATTAGTAGCAGTATCAGCATTATTTCCAGAGTTCCTGCTCTCCATCTACACCAGTGAAGCGGCACTCATTACGGAATCCGTGCCCTCAGTATACGTTATTTGTTGCGCCATGCTTATCGCATCTGTAGCCAACGTGGTGTTCAACGGCATCTCCGGAACAGGAAATACACAAGCAGCCCTGTTGCTCGAAACAATTACAATCATCATCTACGGGTCCTACATAGTTTTCATCGGAATGTGGCTGAAAGCACCAATCGAAATCTGCTTTACAATTGAGATTGTGTATTATAGCTTACTGTTGATCACAAGTTATATTTATCTCAAAAAAGCAAAATGGCAAAATAAAAAGATATAAATACAAGAGATTTTTGTACATTTGCAAGCTCAAATAAAGAGTAGACGGAAAAGTCTCTCTTTTGCCCAAGTAAATTGTAATTAGTAATTCGTAATTAAATAACTATGTTCGATAATTTAAGTGAAAGACTAGAACGGTCATTCAAGATTCTGAAAGGTGAAGGCAAAATCACCGAAATCAACGTGGCGGAGACGCTGAAAGACGTACGTAAAGCACTTCTCGACGCCGACGTAAACTACAAGGTTGCAAAGAATTTCACGGATACAGTGAAAGAAAAAGCGCTTGGCCAGAACGTTCTTACGGCTGTGAAGCCAAGCCAGTTGATGGTGAAGATCGTGCATGATGAACTTACACAGTTGATGGGTGGAGAGACAGCCGAGATCAATATCGACGCCCGTCCGGCAGTTATCCTGATGTCAGGTTTGCAGGGTTCGGGTAAGACCACTTTCTCCGGTAAACTGGCACGGATGCTGAAAACCAAGAAGAACCGTAAGCCATTATTGGTCGCTTGTGACGTTTACCGTCCGGCAGCTATCGAACAGTTGCGTGTATTGGCAGAACAGATTGAAGTACCGATGTACTGTGAACTGGACAGCAAGGATCCGGTAGAAATCGCACAACACGCCATTCAGGAAGCCAAAGCCAAAGGATACGATCTCGTTATCGTCGATACAGCCGGACGTCTGGCAGTAGACGAGCAGATGATGAACGAGATCGCCGCTATCAAAAAAGCAATCAACCCGGACGAAATTCTGTTCGTGGTAGACTCCATGACCGGTCAGGACGCTGTAAACACTGCTAAAGAATTCAACGAACGTCTGGACTTTAACGGTGTGGTACTGACCAAACTCGATGGTGATACCCGCGGTGGTGCGGCTCTTTCTATCCGTTCGGTAGTGAACAAACCGATTAAATTCGTAGGTACAGGTGAAAAACTGGAAGCAATCGACCAGTTCCACCCTGCCCGTATGGCCGACCGTATTCTCGGTATGGGTGACATCGTTTCATTGGTAGAACGTGCTCAGGAACAATACGATGAAGAAGAAGCCAAACGCTTACAGAAGAAAATTGCCAAAAACCAATTCGACTTCAACGACTTCCTTAGCCAGATTGCACAAATCAAAAAAATGGGTAATCTGAAAGACCTAGCTTCCATGATTCCGGGAGTAGGAAAAGCAATCAAAGACATTGATATTGACGACAATGCTTTCAAGAGCATCGAAGCCATTATTTATTCCATGACTCCGGCAGAACGTTCCAACCCGGAAATACTGAACGGTTCACGCCGTACGCGTATCGCCAAAGGTAGCGGAACGACTATCCAGGAAGTAAACCGCCTGCTGAAACAGTTCGACCAGACACGCAAAATGATGAAAATGGTGACTAGCAGCAAAATGGGTAAGATGATGCCTAAGATGAAAAAGTAATCATTCAATAGATCCAAATCTAATGATAAGTAAGAAGAGGGAGTTTCGGCTCCCTCTTTTTTATACCACTCATCTCTTGACAAAAATTCCAATCCCTTTGGAGAGTTCAGTTATTTATTTTACTTTTGTCCATCACCAATAAATACTCTGAAAATATGACTCTGATAGACGGAAAAGCAATTTCCGAACAAGTAAAACAAGAGATTGCAGCCGAAGTAGCCGAAATGGTGGCTCATGGCGAAAAACGCCCGCACCTGGCCGCTATTCTTGTAGGACACGATGGTGGTAGCGAGACTTATGTAGCTGCCAAAGTAAAAGCCTGTGAAGTATGTGGATTCAAGTCTTCCCTCATCCGTTATGAAAGTGACGTGACCGAAGAAGAACTGCTTGCCAAAGTACGTGAACTGAACGAAGACAACGACGTGGACGGCTTTATCGTACAACTTCCCCTACCCAAACATATCTCCGAACAGAAAGTAATCGAAACAATTGATTACCGTAAAGACGTAGACGGTTTCCACCCGATCAACGTAGGCCGTATGTCCATCGGACTTCCATGTTACGTATCTGCTACTCCCAACGGCATCCTCGAATTGTTGAAACGTTATAACATAGAAACTTCCGGAAAAAAATGCGTCGTACTCGGACGCAGCAATATTGTCGGCAAACCGATGGCTGCCCTGATGATGCAGAAAGCCTATCCGGGCGATGCCACAGTAACCGTATGCCACAGCCGTAGCAAAGACCTGGTAAAAGAATGTCAGGAAGCTGATATTATTATCGCTGCTTTGGGACAACCGAACTTTGTAAAAGCCGAAATGGTGAAAGAAGGCGCGGTAGTTATTGACGTAGGTACTACCCGTGTGCCGGATGCAACCAAGAAATCCGGCTTTAAACTGACAGGTGACGTAAAGTTTGACGAAGTTGCACCGAAATGCTCATTCATCACTCCCGTACCGGGCGGTGTCGGACCAATGACGATTGTATCGTTAATGAAAAATACACTCTTAGCTGGTAAGAAAGCTATTTATCAATGAGACATACCCTGTTTCTGATGATTTTGCTTCTCTCTTTGTCCTGCACCTCCCGGTCGCAGGCAAAGAGAGATTCTATCATTGACACCCTATCGGACGGACTTTCCGACAGCATCTTCCCCACCGACACCCTACGCCTCCTTTTTGTAGGTGACCTCATGCAACATCAGGGACAAATCAACGCTGCACGAACATCGACCGGTTATGATTACTCCACATGCTTTGCGTATGTCAAAGAAGAGATAAAAAAAGCCGATCTCTCTATCGCCAACCTGGAAGTGACATTAGGAGGCAAACCTTACAAAGGTTATCCTGCTTTCAGCGCGCCGGACGAATTTCTGACCGCAATTCACGATGCAGGTTTCAATGTTTTAGTGACTGCCAACAACCACAGTCTCGATCGTGGTAAATCCGGACTGGAGAGAACCATTCAATTAATAGACTCTTTAAAGGTTCCACACGCAGGCACGTATATCAACGCTGATGAACGCGAAAAGAAATATCCTCTTTTATTAGAAAAGAACGGATTCCGCATCGCTCTGCTCAACTACACGTATGGAACAAACGGCATCCCCGTTACCTCTCCTAATATCGTGAACTATATCGATACAGCCATCATCGCCAAAGATATTGAAGAGAGTAAAGCAATGAAGCCGGATGCCATCATAGCTTGTATGCATTGGGGAATCGAATACCAGTCACTCCCGGACAAAGAGCAAAAATTCCTCGCCAATTGGCTGATTGAAAAAGGAGTAAACCATATCATCGGCTCCCATCCTCACGTAGTTCAGCCCATCGAAGTTCGCACAGACAGCCTGACGAATGACAAACATCTCGTAGTCTATTCGCTGGGAAATTATATTTCCAATATGTCCGCCCGCCGCACTGACGGAGGACTGATGGTAAGAATGGAATTAGTAAAAGACAGCACTGTCCGCCTCAATAATTGTGATTATAGTTTGGTATGGACAGCCCGTCCCATTCAATCAGGGAAAAAAAATCATCAATTGCTCCCAGTCAATTTGCCGATTGATTCAATTCCTTTACAAGCACGTAACTCTCTGAAAATCTTTGTAAATGATGCGCGAACCCTTTTCAGCAAGCACAATCGGGGAATAAAAGAATATACTTTTTTTCGAAAAAAAATAGCAGAATCTTTTGGAGATTAGAAGATAATATCTATCTTTGCACCGCGTTAGAGAAACGCAAACATGGTGGATGTAGTTCAGTTGGTTAGAGCGTCAGATTGTGGTTCTGAATGTCGCCGGTTCGAGTCCGGTCTTCCACCCAAGATAAGTCCTTATAAGTTAGATACTTATGAGGACTTTTTCTTTGTTAGTGGAGTATCATTCAAAGGCAGAAATTAGGCTAAATCACCCCTTAAAAGTATAGTTGTTGGTCTATTGTTGTTCCCAATAAATCAATATAACATGCTGACTATCAAAGCAGAAGTCTTAAAATCCAAGCAAAAAGTTGATAATACCTACAATGTAAAAATTAGGCTGACCTATAATAGAGAGGTCAAGAGGTTGGCTACTCATATCTATGTAAGAACAGAAGACCTGACTAAGGACTTCAAGTTAAAGAACCCTAAGTATATCAAGGAAGCTGACAGATTGGTCAGATACTATGAAGACTTATGTATGGGGCTTCCATTGGAGGCTTCCAATTTAACCTTAAGTGATGTACTTGATTATATCCAGAAAGAGAAGGAGAAGAATACTCCTATTGACTTTATCCAGTTCTGCAAAGACTGGTTAACAACTACAGAGGTCAAAGGTAAGAGGAATTATCAAACTACCCTTAATACCTTCATTGCCTTCTTAGGAAAGGATAAACTGAATACCAACCAAGTTACCAAGTTGTTAATGATGGAGTTCATGGAATACCTTCACAAGAAAAGGGCTAAACAAGTAGCAGAACTTCAGAAAAAAGGAAAGAGAATACCCTCTAACAGAATGGTATCACTGTATACTAGTAGCATCAGACATCTATTCAATGAAGCTAAGAAGAAGTATAATGATTATGACAGGAATCTCATTAGGATACCTAACTCACCTTTTGAGAACTTGGTGATACCAAAGCAGGAAGCAACTAGGAAGAGAGCATTATCAGCAGAGTTAATTAAGAAGATATGGGAGTTACCCTATATCATTAATGCTAATGGCAGGGAAAGGTTATGCCCTTTTAACCTAGCTAAAGATTGCTTTATCCTTTCTTTCTGTCTTATAGGAATGAACTCTGCTGACTTGTATAACTGTAGTGAACTGGAAGATGGTTCAATTACCTATTACAGGACTAAGACCACAGACAGGAGACTTGACAAGGCTAAGATGAAGGTAGTTGTTCCTCCTATCCTGTTACCTTTAATGAAGAAGTATGAAGACTACACCCAGAAGAAGGTGTTTTGCTTCTATCACCTCTATTCTACTTTCAAGAACTTCAACAGAGCCATCAATCTTGGGTTAAAGCAAATTGGCAAAATACTGAAAGTGGATGATTTGGAATACTATGCTGCAAGGCACTCATGGGCTACATTAGCTGTTAATAAAGTAGGTATAGATAAGTATACAGTTCATGCTGCCTTAAATCATATTGATGAGGCTATGAAAGTCACTGACATCTATATTGAAAGAGACTTCAAGATAGAGAATGAAGCTAACAAGAAGGTGGTTGAATATGTGTTTGGTAATTATAGTGAGCTGCCTAGTCCAGAAGTGAAGTAAGTTTAACATAAAAGAGCCTCTGTAGTTGATTGAATTATGGAGGTTCTTTAGTATATTTGTCTCACTTACTATCTATAATTAACATTAAACAAAGTGAGACATGAGCATGAAAGACAAGTTACCAAAGGAGGTGACAGAACTAGACAATAGTGATGAGCTAGTTAAAACTGACGATAAGGCTAATCAATCAGAAGCTATAATCCTAGTAGATGTTACCCCTGCACCTAAAAAGGAATCTAAAGAAGATCAGCCTTCAATAGTTGAAAGTCAACCGGAAGAAGTAGTACTAAATACCTATGGTGACTTACATGATACACCTGTAGAATATAGGGAATTGTTATCCTCTACAGAAGTAAGCGAAGTTAAAAGCATACCTCAAGATACAGTAATAACCAGCTTGGATAATCTGCTGTTTGGCAGATTACCAGAAGAAGGTGATGCTAAAGGTTACTTTGTAAATCTAGCTGACTTCATAGCTAAGATGCCTCATGGTATAGTCGATAAAAAGATACCCGGCATTGGAGCTACTACCCTTGAGATAAACTCAAAGAGAAACTCAATCATAGTCTTTCCTACTAAGGCTCTGGCTTATGGTAAGCACTCCAAGCATCCTAATACATTATATGTAGGAAGTGAAATCAAAGGAGAAAGCAAGAAGATCACCAACCAACAGATTGAAGAATACCTGACTAAAAATGGATATAAGAAGTTATTAGTAGTAGCAGACAGCCTAGGTAGGCTATTAAGCATCATAGGAGAAAAGAACTACAAAGACTATTTCCTCATGGTTGATGAGATTGATGTTCTCCAGACTGACAATAACTTCAGACCCCAACTGGAGAATGTGATTGACTACTATTTCAGCTTCCCTGTAAAGAACAGATGTATGGTAACAGCTACCATGAAGGAGTTCAGTAATCCACGCTTAAAAGGTGAATGTAGATTTCCTATAACATGGCAACATAACACCCGTAGAGATGTGACTTTACTACATACAAATAATATCACACAAGTTATTATTGAAAAGGTGATCTCTCACCCAAAAGAGAAAGTACTTATTGCCTATAATTCCATACTCCAAATAAGAAATGTTATATCAGGACTGGATGAAGAGACTCGAAAGGAATGTGCAATATTATGTAGTGAGGCGTCTATAAAGGAAGCAGGAGAATACTTTGCACCTAAGCTAGGCGAGAATGATACCTTACCTGCTAGAATTAACTTTGCTACCTGTTGCTACTTCACAGGTATAGACATAAAGGATAAATACCATTTAATCACGGTGTCAGATGTAAGAAAAAACCACTCTATGTTGACGACAGACAGGATGACACAGATACATGGTAGATGTAGAACAGAGAATGGAGTACTAAGTGAAACTATCATATATAACACCGTAGGGTATGTATTAATAATGGAAAGCATGGAAAGTTACTCTGCCACCCTTATAAATAAAGCCCAAAAAGTAATCAAAGTGCTAGAGTCAGCAGATGACATAGCACAAGGTGATTATACACTAACTGACCTGTTCTCAATAGTTAAAGAAGCCATAAGAGAGAAGGCACAAGAAAGAATTGCAGGGAATGAGCTAATCAATTTGACTAGAAAGGATGTATTTGGAAAGGATGTACCTGCCTACCTCAACATAGACTACATCATTGAAAGAACCGAATTGTATGCCTCATACTTTATGCCTGAAACACTGAAAGAAGTGCTAAGTAAACAGGTTAATATCATTAGCTATAACTCCCTCACTTATGATGTCTCTCCGGAGCAAAACAGCATAGAAAAGGTTAATAAGGATGCACAGGAGAAATTAACAGACAGTTATATTCAAGAAGCCATAAATAACATCAAAGTATTATCAACCACAGGGCAGCTAAATGATAATATCATAAGCCATGAGATTAGGCATAGCAGAAGCAAGGTGAAGATATTCTATGAGAGATTTAGCAGGTTATACAAGTATGTTGACCTTGATAGCCTGCTGCATCAACTATGGGAGATTAGAACAAGTAACAGTGTAGCTTTCAAGAACCTTAATAATGCAGTCATATACTGGGCACTAGATGAAGACCACCCATTCAAGGTTGTTATAAAAAGAGGCTTTACCTTTAATAGAAGTTATTCAGCAAATGAGATACAAGAGATATTAATTCCTATAGTCCAGTATCATCTACATAAGGTACTGAAACCTAGAAAGTATGTAGCTTTATTGAAAAGTATATATGCAACAGACAGGACATCTAGGAACAAGTATATTATCAGAGAAGAGAATCCAAGAGGCTTTAGAGAGCATACTGGCAGGATAGCTGCCAAGGAGAATAATTTGTTAAAGTTATTTATTTTGTAAAATTCCCATCATAATGGATATAAATATGAGTAATTTAAATTGGAATAAGTTTGAAATAGCTTGGGAAGGATTTAAACAAGAGTTGCTTAGGGTAATTGCTTCTCATCCTTCTGGTAAGAGAATAGGTTCAGCTTTGCCTATTAACATTAAATATAGTGGTTATTTTGCTCTCATACCAGAGAACCTTGACCTAGAAACCCATTTAGCACAGTACCCCCTTACTGACTATAAGTTTGTTGATGACCATGGACATATAAAGACTGTCACTACTAGTGGTACACTAGGTTCATATTTTGATATTGAAAGGCTGATTTACATCATAGGTCTGATTAGCTCTATCCCTTCTAACAAAAAGGATTCCATAGATGAAGAAGGTTATGTGCCAATTAATGCACTGTATCTTAGGAAGTTCTTCAAAGACTACCTAAGTTATTTAGACTATCTTATCAAAACTGGAGTAATAATTACAGATGGTCAATACATTATAAGTAAGAAGTCCAAAGGTTATAAGTTTGCTCCACCTTATGATAGCGTTCCTCTTGTCAAATATGAATACCAATCAGTTAAAGAAGCTACAACTCTAGTGGAAGCTGTTCCTAAGGAAGCATTCAATGAAGCTTTAGACAGGTTTGCAACCAATCCTCTATTAGAATACCCTTATCTCTCCTATTGGTATGAACAGAAGAAGCTAACCATCGATGTTGAGTTAGCAGAACAATATGCTTATAAGGTCATGAGTGAGAAATTTAGTAATGGTTATGAATCATGGGATTTTAACAAAGATAAATGGTGCAGAAGTAGAAATACCTTCTGCAAGAAGTATCCTAGAAGCCAGTATAATGCTGCAATACATAATATCGAATCTATAGCTTGCCATGATTACAAAGCTAAGATTGACAGTAATGTCCACAGGCTACATTCAGTTATCACCAACATACAGAAGGACTACAGACACTTCCTCTTATATGAGGAACAACCTTTAGTAGGCATTGATATAGCTAACAGTCAACCTTATCTACTGTGCCTGTTGTTTAATCCTCAATTTTGGGAGCAAAGCTCCAGTGTCTCATTGAATATAGATACACTCCCACCTAATATTCAAGCCTTATTTACTCAAGAACACCTAGTAGAGATCAGAGATTATGTAAGTTCATTGGCAGCAGAAGCACTTCAAGAATATAAACAAATAGCCTCTGGGGGTAGAGTATATGACCATATTATGAATCTGATTAATAGCAGGAGGAATACTACACTGGACAGGAAGAGTATCAAAACCATGATGTTGATAGTATTCTTTTCGAAGAATAGATACTATCATCAACAAGGAGCAACCCTTAAAAGATTATTTGACAATGCTTACCCCGAAATATATTCACTAATAGCATTAACCAAAAGGGACAATCATGCTGTCTTAGCCTGTCTACTGCAATCAATAGAGAGTGAAATCATTCTCCACAGATGTTGTAAGAGGATATGGGAAGAGGGTAATCATCAAGTTCCTGTGTTTACTATCCATGACTCCATTGCTACAACTACTGAACATGTTGAATGGGTGAAAGGTATCATGCAAGAGGAGTTAACCAATGCAATAGGGATACTTCCAACTCTCAAAGAAGAGCAATGGAACTTAAGCCAAGTTGGGTATCCTCAATACTTACACTAACTAAGACTCTAAGCATAAGATAGAGAGTATACTTATTCCCCTTGTTTTCACACCAGAAGGCAAGGGGATCATTGTATCTTACATATATAAATAATGACTATTTTTACTGTCCTTGCCTACCATATAGCTTAATTTTTTTTTATTTTTTTTCTTCAACATGCACTTCCATGAGTGCACCTTAAGTCACTTAAACACCCTCCCCTTACCTTAAGAGTGGGATATTCCCCCTCTGCAACAATGATAAAATAACAATTATGGAAAAGCTAAAATTCTTAGAGACAATGACAGTCAATGAGTTCAAGGCTCAAAAGGGTGTTAACAAGATTGAAGTAAAACAGAACCCTCACACAGGTAAGTGCTTCTTTGCCTATGGCTGTGAAACTGGTGCAGTAAGTGACAAGTTCCTTAATGGAGAAGTAACCAATCCTGTAATCTCTCAAGTATGTTCACCAGATACAGGTGATATGTTCTATATGTTGCACCAAAGAGGTGAAGGTGGAGCTATGACGCTAGCTACCCTATGACAGCTACCAGATTGACCATAAGGAGGCAAGCTTATTAGAGCTTGCTTCCTTTTTTCTTTATAGATTGTATACATCAACAATTAACATTATTCAGATATGTTGAACTTACGAGTTTCATCCAAGAAGCAAGCTAAAATTAAGCTTGCATTACAAGGCTGTGCAGGTTCAGGTAAAACCTACTCTGCATTGCTATTAGCTTATGGACTATGTGGTGACTGGACTAAGATAGCCATTATTGATAGTGAACATGGAAGTGCTGACCTTTATGCCCACTTAGGTGCTTATAATGTATTAAGTCTAAGTGATAACTTTACACCTGAAATATACATAGAAGCCATTGGTATATGTGAAGATGCAGGCATGGAAGTTATCATCATTGATAGCATCTCACAGTGTTGGGATAACTTGCTTGAATACCATGCAGGATTACAAGGTAACAGCTTCACTAATTGGCAGAAGGTGACACCTAGAATTAATGCTTTCATGCAGAAAGTATTGCAGTCTGGAAGCCATGTAATATGCACTATGAGATGCAAACAGGACTATGTTCTAAGTGAAAAGAATGGTAAGATGATACCAGAGAAAGTAGGACTTAAAGCAGTCATGAGAGATGGCATAGATTATGAGTTTACCATAGTCTTTGATATCAACATGAAGCACCAGACTATTGCATCCAAAGACAGAACTAACCTCTTTATTAATAAACCAGACTTCACTATAACACCGACCACAGGACAGATCATATTAGATTGGTGTAATGATGGTGTCAATCTGGAGATGATAAGAAATAAGATTAACAGTAGTAAAACCATTGAAGAATTAACTGCTATCTATCATGCTTACCCAGAATGGTATCAGCAGCTAACATCTGACTTTATGCAAAAGAAAGCAGCACTTCAGGTACAAAAGAATCAACCAACTATTAACTATACCCCTAATTACATTAGATATGGAAATAATGCAGTTGCAGCCAGTCAGAGCTAATCTGATATACCCTAATAGAAATAAGGTAGATAATCCTTATATTCAAACAGTAGAGCCGATGGAAATCATCAACACAGGTATTACATCAACAAATCCTGTAGAAGCTGAACCAATAAGCACCAGAGAAGGTAAGAAGTTACCCTTTATTGAAGCTAATACCAAGGAGGTTACCATGCAGCACCTCAAGGAGGAATGTATTACACCTGTATTCTCTAAAGACAATGAGGTTACTATCTCACACTCCAATTTCATTGAAACTGTGTGGGAGGCAGCTAATAAGGTGTTCTCCAATGAGACCATAGAGGAACCTGCCATCAGGGTAAGCCATGTCATCAAAGGTAGAATACCGGAAGCCATCCATAAGCCTGTGAACCAACTATTAGAGACAGATAAGACCATTTACTATGAGAGAATGATGTTCTGTTTTGAAATACCTACCATACATGAGGACATAGCAGGTAACAGACTGAATTTAACCATAGGTGGAGTTAGGGCTTATAACCATGAAAACCTTTACAGCAAGAAAGGTGCAGAGAAGTTCAAGGTATTCATTGGCTTCAAGAACTTAGTCTGTTGTAACATGTGTGTATCAACAGATGGCTATAGGTCAGAATTAAAGGTTATGAGCACTACAGACTTATTCAATTCAGTGATGAAACTGTTCCAAGAGTACAACATAGCCAAGCATTTGTATTACATGTCAGCCTATAAGGACAGCTATATGAGGGAGTCTCAATTTGCCCAGTTCTTAGGTAGATGTAGATTATATCAGTTCTTACCTGTAGACCAGAAGAAGAAGTTGCCACAGATGCTAATGACTGATACTCAGATAGGATTAGTTGCCAAAGCATATTACAATGATGATAACTTTAGTACTCTTCTGGATAGCAGGGAAATCAGTATGTGGAATGTATACAACTTACTGACTGGAGCCAATAAGAGTAGTTACATTGATAACTTCTTGGACAGGTCACTTAATGCCACCCAATTGGCAGAAGGACTTAATAAGGCTTTATATGGTGAGAATGAATATAGTTGGTTCATTAATTAATGCATCTTATGGACAGTATAATGAATGTAGCAGAGGTGCAATTGAGCTATAAAAGCAATGTCAAATCATCAACTAGATACAAGATAAATAGCTCACAAGATGCCTATGAACTATTGACAAAGTACTTCCCTGATGATACAATAGAATACAAGGAAAGCTTTAAAGTAGTGCTACTTAATCAGTCTAACAAAGTACTAGGTATAGTATCTATTTCAGAAGGTGGAATATCAGCAACCTATGTAGATGTGAGACTAATACTACAAGCTGCATTGCTGGCTAATGCAACACAAGTAGTACTGGCACATAATCATCCTTCTGGTAGCATAAAACCTAGTACTCTGGATGATGTCCTGACTGAAAAGGTAAGGAAGGCAGCAGAACTCATGGAGATTCACATAATGGATCACATAATCTTAAGCCCAGAGGAGAAATACTACTCATACCACGATGAAAGGAGGTTATAACAACCAACCTTCTTCTTTCGGTTAATGCTCCCTACCATTTTATACCATTATGATGGGAAATTTACCCGATCTCACTTTCTTATATATAATATATAAGAAGTAAGTGAGCATCAATGGCACTTAATAATATGGTATAACTGCAAATGTAAGCTGTGTTTCATTGCATCTGTTAAGGGGAATTAGTTGCAAAGTGAAGGAAGGCTATTAAATAACTTCACCCTTGAGGTGTGACAAAGTAAGTGAATATGAATCCCATCCAAAGTGAGTATGTTGATATACATAAGTCCACAATAGTTTGTGATATTCTTTATTATTACAAGTATGATACTTAAAGACTAGGAGGTTAACACCTCTTACATTGTGTTTTATTGTTGTTGATAGCTCTGGTTCTTTATGAGCTAGAGCTTTCAATTAACATGTACAATATAACAGTAACCACATTAATAACAACCAACCTTTATTTATCAACAAGGTATATAGAAAGTGAACAATTAGCCCTACCTTTGCACATAAGGATATTATAGCTCACACCTATGGTTCTAATATGACTTTAAAGCTATTAAATTATGGCTGTCAGATGATGATTTATTACTGAAAAGTTATAACTTTGCAGTTGTATTAATTCAATGAATGCTAATGAAATAGAAGTTAAACTAAGACATATTAGAAAAGAAGTGTTTGCTTCTTACTTGTGATAGTCCTAAAATTACCACCTTGAAGACTAACAATCACAGCAGTAAGGAAGTGGATACTCATACCATATGGTGTGGGCTTCCCTTATATTGTGTGATTGTAGGTGTGTGGTAATACCTTGGACTCCCAATAAGGTTAGGCTCACACCTTCTTTTTGTAGTATGGCTACAAAAGGAAATGATTATGGGATTTATTAAAGTAGACAAGGTGTCACATCTAGAAACACCAAAGTATGAGTATTGGGGTATGCTTTACAAAGGTATACCAAATGGTTACGGAATCAAGTTCAATCACATTCAAAGGTCTATCATATTAGGAGCTTTTGATAATGGTGTACTTGAAGCTAATTTCTCGGAAGACTTAGAATATATAATGAAATATGTAAGGAGCTTCCAACCCTCTACATTTTATAAAAATAACGTATTTATTGGAGAAATTCTACCTAATGGTAATAGAACTTCCAGATATGGAATTGCTATCACCTCTAATGGTATGTATATAGGTGAATTTCCTAATGGATATGGTATGAAACATATTATAGGTATCAGGCATGATATGGATGGCAATGCTGATGTAGGTAAATGGAATATACCTATCAGTTTAGATGATGAAGACACTAGAGAGAATAATGAAGCGTTTCCTTTTTAATACAAACGTGTTACCATTACTATTAAGCTAGTTAGGTTGTCAATTTAACCCTTACAAGTATATTAATTAACCAATAATAAAGAATGAAAATATCAGAACAACAGGCATTAGACCTATTAGAAGAAGGAATAAAACTTATGGAAGCCAATCCCCAAGAGGCTTTACCATATTTTATTAAAGCCAATCAGACTGTTGCAGAGTATTCAGTCAGAAGGATTAAGATATTGTATTACCTTGCATTATGTAACTATGCCATTGGACACATACCTCTTGCTTATGCCATATTGAAGTATGCACAATCTGTAGGAACAATAGCCTCACAACTTACATTCTTTGTTGCAGAGACTATACCAAGAGAGGATATAGCTATGGTTGACTTATTCAGAAGAGAATTAGAGAATAGCAATATAGATTTATCTGAAAGTTCCAACTATACAGAGAATGACTTTAACACCATTTATTAACAAGATAAAGGCTGATTAGCATGAAATACCCTTTATACTGGGGACTACAAAAGACAGGTCTACCCCTTATTGTTGTTACTTGTACTGATGACACAGGAACAACCAGAGACTTGTGCTTATTAATTGATACTGGTTCCACCAACAATATACTGTTCAGCTTTGTATATGAACACTTTCAGAAGAGCTTCAAATCATTAGATGAGCAAGGTTCTATTATGGGGTTTGAAGGTCAGCAACATGGGACACCACAGATAGAAGCTACATTTGATTTTGAAGGACAGAGTTATATCTCAACCTTTTCTATATTGGATATCTTTGATGGCATGAAGTATATACAAGAAGAAACTGGAATACAGATACATGGGGTCTTAGGTATTCACTTTTTAGTGGATTATGAATGGATTATAGATTTTAAACAACTTAAAATTTCAGACAGCAATGAATAAATACTTTTTTTATATTTTCCCTATAGTGGCTATCTCCATAATAATAGCTTCATTATTAGCAGATAAATACAATACTGCATCACAAGAAGAAGTCTATGAAGCCACTAAGACTCCTATGGATACTATTGAAATCTATAAAGTACGTTCTTTCTTAGCAAATACTACCTACTTCTACTGTAATTACGGGCGTGGGACTGGTGCTACTCTTATAGATTCGACTTTTACTCCCCCAGTGAAAGCTTCCTTTAATAGTATTGCTGTACAAATTAAAGGTAATACTGCTATTACAGGTATAGGCTACGATTGTGTTACTCATAAGATTCTATCTGCTGAGTACTATGAAATAGGATGTTGTAGACTATTAGCTATATTACATACTAATAAAGGAGAAATTAGAATTGCAAGAGGTATAGTATATGACCCATTTGAATGTAATGAGTATAGTATATATTTCACATATAACAACGTTACTGCTTACTCTCATACTTTTGGCATTAATACTCAATTACCTTCACCTCATATAATCAAAGTCAAAGATTAGCCTTTTAATACATCTATTATAAGACAAAGAATCGTAAAATATACTGCCAGTAATGACAACTCACATAACATGAAAATACATCTAATCTACTTAGAAAAAGAAGTATAGGTATAATAAAATTTCTCCATGAGTGTAACTACCTTTCTCCATTGGAAATCTTAGCAATATTGATAATAAAGTGGAATACAAGTACATGGACTAATTGGTACTGACTTCTTATTGGAGAACAAGTGGGTGATTAATTTCAACAAACTAATAGTAAGCAATTATGAATAAAATAAGAAAAACAATACTCCTTATAATATTAGCAATAGGACTTGTAGTAACAGCAATTATACTATATAACCATCAGGGGTCATCAGATACTCAAAATTATATAGCTAAAATAGTACCTCTTGAAATAAAGTATATAGTAGATCTAAGTTCTGTTGAGGATAAAGGGTATAAACTCTCATATATGGATTACAAAAGTCCTGAACTTACAGCTAGAGTTATTATAGATAATGCCAGAGATTATATAATGCTATTTATGGAAAAGAATAACTATGATGAGGGTGACTTTCATCCAAAAGTATCACTATTTAATGAGTATTCTCCAGTGCTTATAATAACAAAAGACAACAAGGTGTATCTTAAAATGAAGAAAAAAGAATAATTATGAAAGCAATAAGACTTATGTTATGGTTATCCTTACCATTATAGCTACATCTCATCTATAGAGAAGGTGTTCTAAATAAATAGAAGTGTAATGTTGGATAAATCAGACTGATTTACTACATTTGCATCAACCACTTTAACAGATTAAAGTATGGATAGAACCTATATTAATGAATTCCACAAGCAATGGATAGAGAGTA